>Ga0233435_1001715_pt1 | contig 20384 bp, 20 predicted proteins | sample SI_122_August201_3_FD_182735 | JGI IMG/M metagenome (GOLD analysis project Ga0233435, IMG submission 182735) | Seawater microbial communities from Saanich Inlet, British Columbia, Canada - SI_122_August2016_135_MG | ecosystem: Environmental > Aquatic > Marine > Inlet | place: Canada: British...
AAAAGTTATAATTTTTAAACATAGTTAATTATTTTTTGATTTTATTGCGCTAAAGAACTAATAAATAGACTTTTAATTTATATTGAAAAATATAATGTAACCCGCCTTTAAGTACTGACATGCAGCCTCAAAAGCTATTTATTATTAATTGCATTGTAAGTTTATTTTTGTAAAATAAGTGATGCAAACTAAGTATCCAGTAAAGCCTCTAGTGTTCACTCTAAAATATCAAGCATTAATTTGACTTTAAAAAATACATCATATTCCGATATGATCCAACTAAACTATATTTAGATTCAATTACAGAAATAATATGGGCATTATTATAATTATATACACTCTGTCCAGGGTCATTTTTAAAAGTATCTTCATCTAAAAATATTTTAATATTTTTAGATGAAATCAACTCTATCAATTTATCATAATCTTTTTTATAAAATAAATCCCTTAGGCCAATATTAAATGATGAGGATGTAGTTGTTTCTGAATGATACACCCCTTGACGACCCGATAAAATTAAGATATTTTCGTATGGTTTGGTATTTTTTTTTATAAACTCAATGTTCGATTTAACAACGGTATTCTCTCTCAGGTCAAATACCTTATTTCTATTAATTATGAGTTTATTAATTGCCCCAGGAGCGTAATAAATCATATTGACTGTAGATGCAAGGAACACTGTCATGATGCTAATAAAAAGTACTTTTTGGTGAATTAATGCCTTTTTATTTTTCATCTTGATATGAAGGGCATTTACGTACATAGTTAGTAAAATAAACCCTGGCCATGATACGAAAAAAATATTACCATTAGCACTTCTACCTAAATAATAATAAAACAGCCCAAAACCCATTGTTGATAGCAAAAACATAACTGAATTAAATTGATACATTGCTTTCTTCTTAATATTTAACAATGCATAGAAAAAAGCTGATATGTAGATCAATATTAAAAGATTCCAAGGTCCTATTACTGGAATATTAATCATAAAATACCCATGAGACCCAAATGTTTTAATAGTCTGAAAGGATAATTGCAACTGGGGAGGCTCACCATACCTTGTATATATGTATATATAATAAAAAACTATAATTGCAGCTATAACTCCAAAAAACACCAGAAATTCATTAAACGATTTAATTAAATTAAATTTAGCACCTCCATCATGGTCAATATTAGAATACAAAATAAACATATACCAACTTATCGAGACAATTGCCCCTGTTTCAATATTCCATATTAGAGATATAGCTGAAACAACATATCCCAAAAGTCGAATAAAATTACTTTTTTTTGTTGTATATTTGTATGCTAAATACAATATTAAACAAGGGAATATTGTTCTTAATGGAGTATATTGAAAATAATATTCCATTTGTCGATGTAAATACATAGCGGCAAATTTTCCATAAAAATATTGAGCCCAAATAACTGATAAAAATCCAATATTAGCAATAATTCTATTAGCTACCAACTTATTTATCACATAATATATAATCCAAAAAGAAATAAAAATGAGTGCTGCCTGGATAAGGGTAAACTTGAAAATGCTAACCCCTCCTGTCAGTGATAATATAGGCTCTAATAAATGTGGGTAGAGTCCATAGGTATTGGAAAAGCCATCAACATATAGTGCACTATTATCATTAACGACCTGTACTACTGAATAATAAATTGCATCAAAGTGAGTCCAACCCCATTCAGAAGAATTTACATCAAATATGTTTATAAAGAACGAGAGAATCAAATAGTACAAAGTCACTGCACTTAAGATAACACTCATTGCCTTTAATAGTGTATTTCTAACAACACTTGGCAACTTTAATTTATCAAAATAAATTAAAGTTGCCATTAAAGTTAGTAGAAAAAATGGCACAATTGAATTTACACTAAAAACTGTTTTTTCTAAAAAAAACTTATAGTACCATGATCCCCACTCCTGAGTACTAGCATAAAATAACACAATTACAGGTGTCATAAATACAAGAAGCCAAGATATGTTATACACATATTGGCTCTTGAATAGACTTGCATAACTATTTAAAACAAAATGCAATGGTAGTATTAAAATAGGAAAAAAAACAAGTCCTAACGTATATATAATCCACTCAAAAGGCTCTGGTTTAAATTCATGTACATCCAAGATATATGTGCTTTTAATAACCTCTACTATATCTAACGTATTTAGATTGTGGTATTTGTAAATAATAAAGCCAATAAAAAATAGTGCCACTAAATAAGAAAATACACTGTATAAAAACACAAGTGATTTTTTACGTTCTAGAGCACATTGATTTACTTCCATATTTTTATTTACTAATTTTTTTTAATTTAATTACTAGAACTATTCAACCCATTTAGGATTGTTTCTGAGAAAAGAAGCGCTAAAAAGTGATTTTACTTCTCCGTGTAATGGCTGCCCATTTTCACCAATAATATCGCTCGGAAATACACTCCAAAAAGACTCTTGTAGTGTCTTATCAATAGAATCAGGTATCCATGTACCTTCAAGTCTTTTTGCCATTTCTACCACCTGGTCACGAATCTCTTCCGGAGTATTGTTTATTAATTTAATATTTTTTTCATCATAGCATTCGACTGAATAACAAAGGGTGGCGCCTCTATCAATGATTTCCTTTAAGGATAACTCATTATCATCTTTTGTAGAATAATGATGTTGACTTAACAGCAAAAATCTATTGGACCAAGTGGTAAAATAACCTAAGGGAGTGTTATTAACATATGCAATTGGGCGCCTGAATATACTTGGTATTGCATCAAATCCAGTCCCTACAGATATACAAAAGTCGCATTTAGCACCAAGATAAATATCCATAAAATCATTACGCATACCATTTGTAGCATAATCTATAATCCGTGGATTATTAGTTTCTATAGATTTATTAACGGCAGCTCCCATGCGAAATACGAAATACCCCATCTTGGTCAGTTCCTCTGCTGCCATAACATAGGTCTGTATATCTGTGTCACGATAATTATGGTAACTCCAGTTACCCTTATAAGGACGTGACTCTAAATATGCACTGTCACGCACAATTAGACAAACAAATTTTGCATTGTCCGTAACCCCAAAGCTTCTAAGCTTATTACCACCTCTATCCTCTTCTTCTTGGATAAAATTTAAATGATTCGGTGAAGCGTCGAGTAAATTATTCACATCTCTATCGCCCTGTGTAACGCCAATGAAATGAACATTCAAACTTGTGAAACGCACTTCTAAAATAGACATCAAATGTTCTATTTTCTGTAAAAATAGTCCAAAAAAATATGGAGTCACAATAATCTCCCTACTCCACATAATGGCAAGTTGTTCATTGCAAACATCCTTCTCCATATAAAATAAATCAATATATTTTTGGTCAGGGACATTAATGCCAGCATCAATTTCACAACAATAAAGTTCAACGTGTGCAGCAAAAAGTCCAATTCTACTTGATGGTAACTGATGCAACCGAACTAAGTATATGCGCCTTATTAGAATAATAAACAATAGTGCTGCACTGGCCAACGCATAAAGTATTAAATTCTTAAACATTGTAGACATTCTTACCTTATTAATGGATGCATAGAGCTATCTTGACTAAAACAGATGTGTTATATTATATTCACTAATCTAAATTTCTTTTAAGAAACATTGAAACTAGCATCATGATTTCTTATTGATAAGTCAATATATTTTATATATTTATAATCTTGATATTAGCTGAAGCCTTGTCTGTATTTCTTTCTATTCTTCTAGTTTCCTTTTTCCAATTATCCATCCTATCTAGTCTATTATAATAAACTGAATATGCAGTTTCCCTAACTAATAGACTACCTTTCACGTATTCACTGACAATATTAAAACCGGCCCACTGGTCACAAGAACTACAAAAACTAAATTTATGAAACTCTCCTTGCTCTTGCTCCCGCCTGAGAGTTGAAATATTTTTTCCATTCCAAATATTCTTAACCCCTTCTTTAAAAACATTACCAAGGTTGGTTTCTCTGTATCCGTCTAAACAGCATACTCTGTATGTTCCATCGTAATCAATAGCCATATTATCATACAACTCCCTACAAGGGTATCTTTGCTCAGTTTTATTTGATTTTCCAATCTCCTTTTTATCTGAATACACCTCATTAACCCTTATAGCATCTACGTATTGTAGCCAATATTCAATAAATTCATTCTTTTCTTTTGTATTTGCATCTTCTTCAGAAAAGTTTACAGTTATTCTGGGCTTATTACTATCACCTCTCTTTTCTAATAAACCCATAACTGATTTATGAATATCATTCAGCCTATCAGTGCCCCTAGTTTTTAGCAATGTTTCTTTTGTCATTGCGTCTATACTGATTGAAATTATATCTACATTATTAATAAGGAAATCCATCATATAATTATCTATCAATAAACCATTCGAACCTACATTAACTGGTATCTGTCTTTTTTTTGCTTCAAGTACAAAATTAATAAAGAGCCTTTTATTTACAAGGGGCTCAGACCAAAAACTTGGGGAAACCATAATATCTTTTCCTTTAATTTCATCAAAAATTCGAATTACATCATCAATATGCATTCTTCCAAGTGTTTTTTTAATCTTTTTTCCTCTTGGGTAATCATCACTATGAACAAGGCATTTAGGGCAAGATAAATTACATGACTTTTCATGTAATCCAAATAATATTTTTTTCGGATATGAGTTTTGCATAATTTAATTATGATTGAAATGCCAAATTATAGACTCAAAAAATGAACATATCACTTAGTAATACCATGCACATAGTGTTTGTCACTTTTCTCTATACAACCTCTAAAATAAGAAAATATTTTACTTAATTCAACTTCACCAACAGCCAAATCTTCTCTTGAATATTTCATACTTAATGAGGTTACGTGGTGGCTATAAACTAGATTAACCCCAATATCAGTTGAAAATATAGCATTAACTTTATTTTTTTTACCTAAATAATTTAGTAATTTAGTGGCAAAATCACTATAGCTTATATCTTTCTCCCCAGACATGTGATAAATTCCTGAAAGTCTATTATTAACAATTTTTGAAATAGCAATTACTGAATCTTGAAATCTGATAGGTGAAAAAAATAAGTCTTTAAAAGCAGTTATTTCCTTACCGCTCCTAATATCTGAAATCCATTGATCAAACGGCTTGGTAGAGCAATCAATATTTTTTGTCATTCTAAATATTGAAAGTAAATGTTGCTTATTCAGGTCACTTGATATTTTAACAATCTCAGACTCGGTTTTGTATTTCATCGCTGCATATTCAAAACCGGGATTAGGGGTGTCTTTCTCATTTGGAACATTGTCTTGACTTTGAAACACTGTATTTGAAGACACAAAGCATGTAAAAATATCATTTTTCAATAACTTTTGAATCAATTTTGGTATAGAGATACAATTTATATTGTAAGCATAGTCATAATCATTGATGCAATAATCATATTTAGTCACTCCCCCCATGATAATAGCTTTATCAACTCCATTAGGGATCTCAAAATTATTAACAAATAACAAATCTAAGTAAATATAATTATCTTTTTTAGATCTGTCATGATCTCTGGTAGTTAAAACAGCCTCGCCCTTCTCTAGTTTAACAAACTTTTGAGCCAACTGACTATCCCCGCCTACAATCAATATAGACATTAATAATTCCTAATTTCAAATTTTGGATAAATCGTTATTATTGAACAGTGTTCAGTAATGCTCAATATTTTTCTTATTATTCTTTCTGTCTGAGCCCATCCTAACACTATATATGTCTGAGTACCAATGCTACCCATACACTCTATATGTTTATTTATATCTACAATAGGTATACTGCCAATTGGCATAAACTTACCTATTTTTAATGGGTCATTATCGATAATATAACTTATTCTCTCCCTAAGTCCAAGCAAGTCAATTGCAAGAGGCGATGACCTAGCTGCACCAAACCCGATTATCTTGGTTTTTCCAATTTTTCTATTAATTAATTTCTTAAAATTGTCAATGTTATTATGGAATTTTCTATTAAATTCTTGCATTCCTTCAACATCTGTTATTCCAGATAGTTTTTCATTTTCAACAATATCAATAATTTCATCTAGAGTGTTAACAACTCTTTCTTTACGGGCAACGCCAACAATAGCCCCGCCTTGTATATTGTCAACATGTTTAACACCAACTAAATTAAAACCAAACTCATTTAAAAATGGAGTTAAGCTGTATACAGAATGTACCGACAAGTGTTCATGTATTATTGTTCCAATAAGGTATTTTTCAACCACATCTTTCAAATAAGATACCTCAAACATAAAATAACCATTGTTTTTCAGCAGCAAGCCCACACCTTTCATTACAGACCTTAAATCATCCATATGTGCAAAAACGTTATTTGCAATAACCAAGTCCGGATAACCGTGACTATTAACAATGTCATTGGATAATTCTGGGGTGAAATAATCTAAGATAGTATCCACTCCATACGACCTTGCTACATTAACAGGCTCTAAAGATGGATCAATACCAAGCACCTTGCAATCAATCTTATCTCTAATATTCTCAAGAAACACTCCGTCATTTGACCCTATCTCTATAGCAAAATTAATATCACTCGTATAATTATCAAGGAAGTAATCAACTGATGAGTCAAAATGTTTTATAAGAAGTGGGTTACCTCTTGTCATAAAAGTATATTTAGATCCAAAAAGTGTGTCTGGATGTGGAATATTAACAACTTGAACATGGCCACATTTCTCACATTGATAAAGATCAATAGGTACAAGACTAGGGTCATTCTCATTAGAAGTTAACTTTAACTGCTCCCCTGGTGGTGTTAATGGCAAATCGAACACCTTAGATAATTTATTATGGAGACACAATCGACAGCTATCCCTTGTAGTCATATAATCATTCATATATATTCAATCCTTCCTTAGGCAAACTTATTTATAAATTCTTGGCTGTATTCTTTGGGAGACCAGTCTGGAAACATTGTATGTTTTTTATCAAATGGCCCTTGTGTAACCTCATGAAAAATGAAAAAATCACTTTGTATAACAAACATATGGTACTTCTCAATATTCATTCTATGGTAAAAAACTCTTCCACTATCATGACACCCAATACTAAGTTCTTCAAAGACACTGCCGTCGTCATTAAATATTATAATTTTTGCTAAACCCTCTAACACTGTAATTGATTCAACCTTATTAATATGCTTATGCGGCCTAACGTAACACTTATTAGTGTGTATTATTAACATTTCATGCAAAAAATCTTCTTTTGCTCTATGTGTGCACAAACGTATACGATCATTATTAGAAAGTATCATTTTTTGCTTTAGATCTTCAATATCTCTATTCGATATATTTATAATACTTTCATCAGTATAAAATACCTCAGTACTCTCTCTTATCAAGTTAATCATATCTCGTAATCTTCAATATAGTTATCAGTGTCAGGAAATATTGATAAAAAAACTCCCCCACTATTAATAAAATTATGATTATTATCAATAACTAAACTATGATTTTGTGGGTTCAGAGCTAATAGGCATATTTTAATACCCTTGCTTATCATTAGCTTTGAGTCTATGATTGGAATTTCTCCAATTGGCATATACATTCCTTTTTTATTTGTATTGTCATCAATCACATAATCAAACAATTCACCTAACTCCAAAATCGATATAAAGGCTACAGCAAGATGCCCACCACCAAATACTGCCATATCTCCATACTTGCTTGAAATACGCATTAACTTTTTGTAAATGTTTTCTCTTCTGTAATTTATTATATTGACGAATTTTTTTGCACGATTAATTTCATTTTGAACCAAATTATTTTCTAACAATTTTTTATAATTATTAGACTTTTTTACTATTGCAATAATTGAATTTTCAAGTGGGTAACTTATAGTGCTATAATATTCAACACTAAAGCCATATTTATGCAGAAAGTTTTTAAATGTAAATTTTGTAAAATAATATGTATGCTCTTCCCACACTATAGTGCAGTCACCCGCATCTAACGCCCTTTCACAATCAGGAATTTCCCAAACGATATAACCACTATCTTTAATAAATAATTTTATGAAATTAACAAAACTTACAATATCATAAGAATGCTCTAAAACGTGTCTAATAATAAAGACATCTGCTTTGCCATTTTTTTTTATAATATTGTTAGTTTTGCTACCTGTCAACGCATCTTGGTAGCTCTCCACACTTAAAAATGTATCTTCTAAATTTAAATCAGATTTAGGGTCAATTCTCCATGCTTTACCAAAACCTTTATTTATAATCCTATTTATCGTTGAATCGTCTTTAAAACTATATGCTCCAAATACAGAATCTCTATTTATCCCAGGTAGATTAATTATGGTATCAGTTAAATCATCAAGATGATCTTCAGGCTCAAAACATGTAATCCATCCATATTGTGGCCTTATCTCACTAATTGGAAATGGATTGCTTATGCATACTAACCCAGTATCCATACAAACATCCAGCTGTAAATTAAAACTGGGCACTTTATCATTTTTACTATATAAAAACCTATTAGATACAGGTTGTTTTCCAAAATCTACCAAGAGCTCTTTTTTACTGTGCATAATATAGTTAACAATTAAGAAAAATAAATAAACTCATAATCGCCAGTATAGCCAAAATATTTATACAACCATACCCACTCTTCTTTATCAAAGAAGGATTCTGCAGTTAGAGCCCAACATTGTAAATTAAAAAGCTCTTTCTCATTTTGATAACTCTCAAGCATCAGATATCCTTGTCTTCCAACCCTTTCCATTTCTGACAATGAAACTTTAAGCTCTGGAAGTCTAAGATTATGAAATGTTCCTAATGATATAACCAAATCAAATTCTTTATCTGTATATGGTAGTTTGCTTTCTGCCTTATATTTATAAATAAAAGGCTTTATTTCTTCTTTTGCATTCTCAAGCCCATAATCAGAACAATCTATTCCAACAACGTCCAAATCAGGAATAAGCGATTTCATTTCATACAATAAATAACCTTTGCCACAGCCAATATCTAACACCTTAGAGTTTGAAGTTAAATTGTATGTATTAATTAATTTCTCTGCAACTGGCCTCCATCTTCCTGGCATGAATTTATAACCACCGTATCCATAACGTCTATCACCATCCCAATAATCTTTGTCATATTGTTTAGCAATTTCCATACAGTAAACTTTGTCATCAACCATACGTGCTAAATAGTCACGCTTTGTAGATTTATGTAGTGGTGTTACAATATTTCTTAATTTACCCATTATACAAAATAACCATGTTCTTGATCAATTGACAAATATTCATGTAGTGCGAGATTTTTAGAGTGGCTAACGCAATGATGATTACACTTTACCGATGGATCAAAATTATTTAAAAATGTTTTATTTTCTTCTGAAAACCAAAATTCTCTAAACGTTCTTCCCTCGATAGAGCCAATTTTTCCAGTTTCTGTATATGCCTTATCTTGGCATGTATAAATATATTGATCGGCACCAATCACAGTCAAAAACTGTAAAAATGGGCATGTGCTGTAGTTCTTTTCAAACCTTTCTTCTAAATCATGATAGTGATTCAATATTTTAAACTCACTATTTTCTAACTTTTTTGCCTCCAGAATTTGCTTCGCCACTTCATTTTTAATTAAGCTATGATAGGCGTTATTGCCAATAACATTATTACTAACAACTGCTCCTGATATCTTAACATGATCTACCCCACACTCTTTTAAAAGAACACAAACTTCCGCTATATGTTTATGATTGTCTTTGCCTACAATAAGGCTCATTCCTAGTACACATTGTGTATCTCTACCTGTAAATTCTTTAATATTTTTTATCAATTTAGAAAAGTCATTAGATTTTGCACCTCTACTTTTCACATAACTTTTGTCATCCCATGCATCTATAGAAATTCTTACCCATGTACCATGCTTAGCAAATACATCTGCAACCTTTCCTTTTAGATTAGAGCCATTAGTTAAAGATGCTATACGAATTCCGCCTTGCGCCAGTATTTCAATAATTTCAGGTAATGGCTTATAAAGTAGTGGCTCACCACCACCAGAAAATGTTACTGCTTTAACTCCCATATCAACGAATTCATGTGCCAACTCTACCATTTTTTCTTTTGGAATCTGATCTTTATCATTCATATCATCACCCAGAGTCACATTATCTGTACGATATGCGCAATACCAACAATTATGGTTACACAGATTAATTGGTTTTACACGTATATGAACGGGGGCGACTATATCGCCTTTGGAAATCGCATTAATTTGATCACTAAAATTAAGAAATTTTAGTGAACTGTAGTATGTTGACATAAACTATTTATATTTAAAAAAGTTATCGACTCTATGCTAATTTCTTTATTAAGCCATTTGTAAAAAATTACAATCTGGTATTGTTTTTTTTACTTGCCAAATACTTTCTATTTGATGGAAAGTATCATTATTATGCAAAGATAGACCTTCAACAGCAAAATGTATCTCTTTATTCAAGGAGAGTATTTTACCAAAAATATTTTGTCTCTCAGTGTCATCTTCTGGCATTTGAAAAGCACTATAAGCCACAATACCATCAACAAGGTGTAAATCATTAATCAACTGTTTTAAAATTAATGTGCTATTTTCCATAGCATATTCTGTAGCACTTAATAAATAATGGATGTTTTTTTTATTGCAGTAATCTCGGATTATTATATTTTGTACATGTTGCGGGGCTCTTTCTCCCATAAACGATCTGCTAGATATATACCCGCGAAATGCTTTTTTTTCTTTGTCCACAACTAAAGCACCTGTTTAACACTTGGTAGCTTATAACTCATAGCCACTTTAGTAACTGGACGCATAGTAATAGGCTCAAAAAATTCACCTATTTTTTTATCTTTATATGGAGAGAAAAGACTTTTAAATCTACAATTCATTGACCATCGAGTTTCATTTTCTTTATTGACTACATTACCATGTGGGTATATTTGATTAAAGATCAGAACCTCGCCATAACTTACATTCATCCACTTAACGTCATCTTTTATTGTACTAAAAATCTGCTCACTATTTCCTTGTGCATGTAATTCAAAATTGTCAGAAAGTCTATTAGCCACTTTAGGTGGTAAAAAGTACATACTTTTTGTATCATGACAATCAACTAACGGCAACCAAACGACAACCTCATAAGGAGAGTCTCCAGACCAAGTATCTGCATGAACTGGCAGCAATGAACTTTCATCTCCAGGCATTTGAATACTTAAATTAACCCTCAACTGCATTGCCAACTCATTACCAACCAAGATATCAAGATATGGTTTAGCAATTTGATAATAAGCCCCTCTCAGCCATGGCTGCTCATTAATCTCTTTTATAATATCAAGTCGGAAGGTATTTATATCGGCAACACTAAGCACTTCATGAGTTTTATCTAAATTTTTATCAGGCAATTTACTCAGAGCAAGCTTTTTTATTTTATCTAGTGCGCCTTTATCTGCAACCGGCCTAATAATATAGCCTTGATCAATAAACTCTCTTTCTGTTTCTTTATCTTCTTGTGATATAAAATCCATTACTTTTTATCACTTGTAATAGAGCGACTAAGCGTAGGATCACTCTTTAGGCTGATAAATGAAGGGCCTTGTGTTTCATATGCCTGGATAATATTTTTTTCAGTTTCATCACCATCTTTAGGGAAAAATGATTCAATATTTTTAAAAAGTTGCATCATTTTTTTAGCATCCAGCTCTGTATGTGTTGGACCTAAAGAAGGATAGTCTGCAAAACCCACAAGATTAACATTTACATTTTGTTGGTCAATATCTAGTTTGACCTGCTCAAATGGGCGTTCAATAAGAAATGGAGTAATTGTGTAAACCCATGGCTTTAAACCCTCTAAAGCCATTCCGGAAGCTACACCAATAATACTTTGTTCACAAATACCCATGTTTATAAATCTATTTGGGTATTTTTCACGAAACTCATCAAAAACTCGGTACCCAATATCTGCCACAATAACGATAATTTTTTCATCTTTGTCAGCTAATCGTGAGATAGCCTCTCCAAAACGTCGTCTCATACTAATCCATATTCCTTTTTACCAGTTTCCATTTGTTATTCTGTAATTTTTCTTGTATATCAAAACCGCCTAATAGTATTGTTTCTTTATTAACATATAATCTTGGATTTATTACAATATATTGACATATAGCAGTAAATAAAATACACATCAGTGTGGCACTCTATTAAAGGAATAAACATGGGTCGAACGACCAAAAAATGTTGAGAAACTTTTATGATTTGACAATCTTTCCACACTTTCAGATCCTTTAATAAAATTAATAGCAAATGTAATAGAGTCAACTGTACCCTGTGAGAATGAGCACAAACTAGCTATCTCATATAATATTTTAATTATGTAATTTTTATTAGATTCTATATCATCTAAAGAATCTTTGACCAAAACCTGAAATTCTTTACACAAATCCAAGAGCATAATTTTATTTTTAATGCTAATATCAGTAGATACATACGGAATGCGATAATCAATAAAATTAAATAGATTTTCATAGTACTGCCTTAATGCGGTATTATTATAATTATAATCAGCATTCTTATACCAACTCCAATCATTAAACATCTTTGGCGATGAATTATAAAGCTCAAAGTTATCCCCTATTAACTCAATAGCTTTGGGGAAAGATAATAGCTCTCCAGCCATAGCAGGGTTAAGTAAATTATCCACAATCCAATCATCATACCTTCTATTCATGCCTTTTATGCTATCTAAATGTGGACTAAATATTGGTAATAATTTTTTTAATTTTTCATCCAATGTATTACATTCCTTTATCACAAGTTGAGCAATATAAAATTTTAATAATTCAGGAAACCATCCTACTGGATCTACTAGAGATACTATAAAAAATGGCGCAAACTTAGAAGCATTAATTAATATTTCTGGAGCCTCTGATTGACCAACCAACACATTTTCAAGGATAGAAATATCATAATTACTGTCTGGCTCTCTATAGTCAGTAATTCTTGAATTTACAATATTAATATCCGATGCATATTTAATATTAATATCAAATAAGTTGCGCATTTCATTTATCGCCTTCTCGTTCCCCTCTACAAGAGTATATCTTCCAGGCTTAAGAGTCTTATATGTTGCAAGTGAATTAAATCCACTTCCAGGTCCAAATTCTATTATGGACTTTCCTCTACTTAAAGCAGGAATAATACCAAGATGTCTAAATAACGATATACGATTTAACATATGAATATCTTTAGCTTTAGACTCTATATTTAATCTAACAGGACTAACGTTATTATTAATATACCAATCAAGTGATGACTTCATTTATTGCACTCCTAGCTCTTTTTTACCAATTTTCATTTCTTCCCCTTTAATTTTTCTTGCATGCCAAGCCGGGTCACCTTCAAAAACCTTAATACCTTTACCTTTTATTGTATTAAAAATAAAGACACGTGGTTTTAATGACAAATTTTCTTGCTGCAATAAAGGCAATATTTCATCAAAAGAATGTCCGTCATTAATTTCAAAAGCATTCCAATTAAATGCTTTAAATTTTTCAGCAAGATTGTCTAGTGGCAGTACTTCTTCAATAGTAGATAAGGCTTGGATCTTGTTATAATCAAGCAATATATTAAGGTTATTGAGCTTGTGTTTAGCGGCAATTAGCAATGATTCCCAAGTTGTGCCTTCTTGGCACTCTCCATCACCCATCATTACATAAATATTGCCTCGTTTATTTTGTATTTTCCTTGCTAATGCCATTCCTAATCCGATAGGTAGACCATGCCCTAAGCTTCCAGTAGTACAATGAATACTATTCTCTTGGTCAATCTCTAGATGAGTAGTAACCTGAGGATTAAAGCCATTCTCTCTAAGATAAATACAATAAGGAAAAGATGCATGTGCCTTACTAAGAATAAACTTATCTTTTTTAGTTAGCACTTCTTCATGTAATGCTATAAGTATCTCAATAATAGAAAAACTTCCACCTAAATGAGCCTCACCATGCTCAATAAAAGCGTTAAATGTATCTTGTCGTAATTTTAGTGCTTTATCAATAAGGTGTTTGTATGGCAATTATCTATCCCTCCTTTACGATTTATAGTTAATCTAAAATATTTAAATTATACATAAGGACACTCCATGCTTGTCATTTGAATTTGCATACAAATATCTTTGGCTTTATTGAGCTGATCTTCTAATTTACTCTCTTGCTTATCTTTTAAATTATTATTAGCATATACTCGTTTTTGCCATCCATCCTTTAAAAATTCATTAAGCAGGATAAGAGACCATCTTAATCCGTATACAGGCCATGCTGCATGGAAACGTGTATGAATGTTTAAATCTTTTGTGAAAATTTCAAATACTCCATTGACCCATATAGTTTTTTGAGAATTACTAAGATTCATACCTGGATGCCAAACAAAATCCGCCATTAGCTTTACTGGATCATCTCTCCCGAAATACTCAAAATCTAAAAAGTATAGCTTATTATCCTCTAACAATGCATTATGGAAACCAAAATCAGATGGGCTTAGAGCTTGCATAGAGATAGGCAAATCATTTATAATATTGTCACTAGGCCAGTGCTGATTTGACCACTCCTTTGTTTGGCTCCATAATGGTCTAAATACAGTGTTTAAAAAAATTTGTAAATCTTTATTATTTACTAATAGGAGCTCCCTAAGTCTGTCGTCAATTTGATTAAACAAATGTCTTGCAGATAGACAAGCTTCGGATGCTAATTCACAAGGGCTTCTTCCTTTTATCTTTTGGATTTTTTCAATAAACATCAAAGCCTCTAAAATATGCTTATCATTTACACTGGAAAGATGAACTCCTTTAATCCACTCATAAATAGCAATATTCTGTGACTCATTAAATGCAAGCACTTTAGGAGTCTGATTGAAGCATTCAATCATCTTAAGGGCGCTTACTTCAGTAACTAGGCGCTTTCTTGTATCGTTTAATAAATCTGGATAATCTTTCAATACAACATTTCCTTTACTAGTTGAAAGTTTGTACATCCTGCTATTACCCCTGCCATTCATTTTTTCAATATCATTAATAGGGCCTTTATAAATAGAATTGGCAATATATTTCATCTCTCTATCAGAAATATCTCCAAGAATACTATTATCAATGCTGAGCCAGTTACTACATATAACATCATGATATTTATTTTTAAATTTTTTATTAAAAAGTATTTTTTTAATATCAGGAAAACTTTTTTCTGCAAATACCTCCTCTAGGTCATCCACAAAAACATCAAGATTTAGGGTGCTTATTTTTTCAACTTTTTCTTGTCGTGTAGTTGCAAAAAAAATATTCTCTTTAGAAATCGAAAACTTATCTTTATCAAAAAAACCCTTACTATGCATCCAATCTAAGGCTGCCTGACGCAATAACGTTTTAGAAGAGTCAAAGTGACCGTATTTTGTTTTATGGCTAACAATAAAAACCGTATGACCCAACAGTTTACAACGCAACAAAAATCGTGCAACTCCAGGGAATAAATTGGCTTTATGCATACTAGGTCCATATACTTGTCCTTGTATCTTTTGCCAAGATTTATCACCACCTTCAGTAGAATAAAGCTTATCTCTTAAGTCTTTTTTAGTGCCTTGCCATTTACCTGAAACCAAACCAAACTTTTTGGCTTCGGCAGCAAATACATTGTCATAATGTGCTAAAGTATTGTCAAAATCAAGGCCAACTAACATATGAAAAATCGTCGAATTAAATAAAATTCATATGATTTATCCGACCTTCTTTTAAATCAAAGAGATACCTGTTAACTTTGTCCATTCTACAATTTACACGGCACTTACTAACATCAAGCTCGTTCAATACATATTCAATACCTTTTCTTCTGCTCTCACCCTTCCAAATTTCACTAAATGTATTTTTATTTATATTTCCATAACTAAAATTATGATCTAATAAATGATCTTTACAGCCATAAACTGAACCTTCAGCCATTAAGTAAGCCATATATATAGGTGTAGAATAACAAGTTGTGTAACGATTTGATTGGTCTTCATGATAATTGCTCATGGTTTCTGATCTGTAACTAACTTTAAAATTATCAGACTCTAACTCTTTAAGTTTTTTTTCATTAGCACGTAATGCCATAGACCTATAATCAATATTATCATACAATCTATTTATACTGCTTTCTTCTTGAGAAAACGGCTTAATAACAAGATAATCCGCCCCTATTTCATCACGAACAATCTTTGCGAAATCAAGCATATCATTTGCATTTTCTGGAAGTAGTACTGACTGCACCCCTATCGTACAGTCTAGTTTATTTTTATTTCTAAATTCAACTGCTTTTTTGAGATTGTCTATAACACGTTGAAAATCTTTTTCTCTTGTTTGATGTACTTGTGCATAGGATTTTGCAGAGCCACCATTTACAGACGCCTTAAGCCATGATGTATATTGTATAGACTCCTCAATAAAACGATCGCCCATTGCAACAGCATTGGTTGTAAATGAAACATCAATACCAACTTCTTTAGTCTTGGCAACAATTTCATTAATTTTTTTATGTATTAATGGCTCTCCTTCGCCAGCATACATAATGCTTTTTACACCATTAGAGCCCATATCTTCCAACACTTTCATCATTACATCAACTTCAATTCTATTAGTTGCCTCATAACCAATATAATCAACAGCGCAGAAGGTGCAACGATGATTACAAGCACCTACTGGCGATACCTCTACATATATAGGGTAGATATCAAGTAATTTTGATATATCATCTTCTGCACTTAATAATTTAGCAACCTCTACAGGATGATATGCCATCTTATGACTATCTATTGAAAATTTATCACCCACAATTTTTCCTTCTTATTACTATTCTAAAACTTCTAACATATATTGATTCAATCTATCACTTGTAATAGGCGTGTTTCCCACCTCCTTTACAGCTAAAGACGCCATAAATGTGCCAATTATCGATGCTTCTATTAAGCTAGAACCAGAGGATAATGATACTGACATTGCAGCAAACAATGAATCACCTGCTCCAGTCACATCCACAGGATTAACTGATAATGCCGGAAAGTCTTGTCTGCATGAAAGGCTACTACTATATGCAATAAAACCATCTGATCCAAGCTTCATGAGCATATTTTTTGAATTTGTGTTTTTTAACAACGTAGTTGCAACCCACTCAATACCATTTTCATCATCGTCCATGGCAATTCTTGCTTCCTTCTCGGTAGGAGTTATTAAGTCAAATCCGTCAAATTTAGACACTTTCCCAACTTGACTACTGCACTGTAAATCACCATATAATTTTATATCAAATTGCTTAGATAAATTGGAAATTATATCCAGTATGTTTTGTGTAATAACTCCATATACAAAATCACTAACTAATATTCCATCAATATTGGGGGCCAATGTAGTAATTTTACTTATAATTTCTTTCTCTATTTCTTCTGATATTTTATGATCTTTAATACGGCTTACACGAAATAATTTTTGATTTTCAACTATATAACGTGTTTTATACGTTGTAGGTCTACTTGTATCGACAATAAGATCTGTAGAAATACCTTGATCTATTAATGATTTAGAGACCACATTAAACTGGTCATCCTCGCCAGCTACACTAATATAATGACACTTAGCTCCAAGCGCAGCTACATGAGAGGCGACAATTGCCGCCCCTCCTATAAATTCTCTACTCTCTAATTCTTTAACTACTAAAACTGGGGCTTCGGCACTCATGCCTAAGGCGTCACAAGCTACATAGTTATCAACTATAGTATCACCAATTACAACTAATTTAGAATTGGAGAAGTTATTTAATCTATCTTCTAAATTATTTACATCAACATTATAGTCTTTACATATTGAATTTAATTTTCTCCTATTACTGCTCTCTATATCTGACACATTTTTATGTAGTAAATTGGAATTAGAATAATGAACTTCACCAGCATGGAATTTAACACTTCCTTCTTTATTAGCCGTTCTTATTGCTAAACTTATTTGCTTAGATTGTTTTTTCTTAAACTCTTTACCTAAAACTAAAACCTTAGGCTTTAAGACGTCAACCAACTCATCAAGAGTAAATTCATTAAGTATTACCACATAATCAACAATTCGCAGATTTATCACGCTTTCAGCTCTTTCTTCTTCACTGAAATGGTGTCCAGACGAATCTTTATCTAGTTCTTTATCTGATATTATAGCAACAACTAACTTATCAGCTAAGGTTTTGGCATGCTGCAGATAACGAATATGCCCAGGATGTGTCAGATTAAAGTGACCATAACAAAGTGAAGTACTGCCTGTACTTAGTGCGGAATTATTAATAGAAACTATTTTATTTTGAATACTCATATTATTTATTTATAAATTTATGTATAGGATTATTTAAAAAATCTTGTTGCCATAGATTATTCCCATCCCATATCAGAGCATCACACTCATCCATCTGAGAAGCTCTCAGCATTTCAACTGTTCCAATGTCTCTATGAATCTTTCTATTCTCCCACGTAGCAATTTTACCTACAAATTGAGGGAGAACTTCAGTGCTGAAATCAGTAACTTTCAAACTATTTACTATCCATTCAATAACTTCTGATTCTATCAAATAAACCGCTGCATTAGCTAATTTACCGGGTGGATTTTGAACTTTTTCATGAAACCCAATAACAACGCCATCACTGTTCAGCTCTACAATGCCGCACTCTGATGGGTTAGGACATGTAAATGTCATCATGGTCATAACTGTGCCCTTAGGTCTTTTATTATGATGATAGTACATAAAATCAGAAAAATCACAACAAGTCCAATTATCTGCATGTGCAAGCAATATAGTACTATTTTCAAAAAAATCTATGTTATTCCTTATAGTTCCAGCCGTCCCAAGAAGATTAACTTCATACACTGATTCTACCCAGTTAGAAAAATGCGTTTGACTCAGGAATCCTTCTACATATTTAGAAAGATAATGCATATTGACTAAAACATTGTTAATTTCTAATTTTTGCAAGATGCTCAACCAGTACTCTAATAACGGTCGATTGTGTATTGGCATTAAACATTTTGGCCAAATATTAGTTAATGGCCTAAGTCTTGTGCCAAAGCCTGCAGCAAGAAGTAGTGCCTTCGTGTCTTTCACTAAATTATTTATTTAGATATTTAAACCAGTCACTAGTAGCATCAGCTATTGACTCAGAATCCCATACAATTGCCTCTTTCCAATAATCAATATTTTCAAGAATTTTGTCAATACCATCTTCAATAGAAATAGTTGGGGACCAGCCCAGGTCATTTTTAATCCTTGAAATATCTGCATAAGTGCAATCGGGCTCACCCGGTCTTTTAGGAATATAAATCTTATCACCGCCAAGCAATTCTACAATTTTATTTATTGATACTGTAGTATCACTACCAATGTTATACACCTTATTTGAAAGGCTACTTTCTGCAGCTGCAATAAGCGCATTCACAACATCGGTCACATAAGTAAAGTCTCTTGTTTGACTACCATCTCCAACTACAGTATACGGCTTATTAGCAAGCTTTTGCGCTAAAAACACACCAAAGACTGCGCCATAAGTTCCAGATGTTCTTGATCTTGTACCATATACATTGAAAAAACGCAAGGATATAGTCGGAAGATTGTACAACTGCGCCCAATGCTCGACTAATTCCTCACCCATTCTTTTTGCTAAAGCGTATGGATATTGTGGTCGAATATCTGATTCTTCAGGTGTTGGATATTTACCTGGAATCCCATAACATGATGAGGATGCCGAGTAAATAAATCGTTCTACATTAGCATGTCTTGCCGCCTCTAAAACATAAAATGTAGCATCAACATTAGAACGAAAATATCCTTCTGGATTCTGAATAGAAGGTACAATATCAGCAAGTGATGCTAAATGAAAAACCCAGTCTACTCCGTTAAATTCTTGAACCCAATCACCTTTAACATGCAAATCGCATTCTATCAGATTTACTTCTCCAGAAACATGACTTAAATTCTCCTCACGACCAGTGCTAAAATTATCAAGTACCACAACATCATGACCCATGTCTAGTAATTTGTCAACCAAATGACTGCCAATAAAACCTGCCCCGCCTGTAACAATTGATTTCAAATCATTCCTCCTTATTTAACTCAATAAGATAATCAATAATAGCAAGTAGCCAAACATGGTGTGTCATCTCAACTATATTGTAAGCCTTGCTATCTACCCATAGATTTATATCTCCTAGCTGACGTAAGGGGTTATCCGAAGAGAAGCCACTTAAAGTAACAACATCAACATTCA
>Ga0233435_1001718_pt1 | contig 20334 bp, 20 predicted proteins | sample SI_122_August201_3_FD_182735 | JGI IMG/M metagenome (GOLD analysis project Ga0233435, IMG submission 182735) | Seawater microbial communities from Saanich Inlet, British Columbia, Canada - SI_122_August2016_135_MG | ecosystem: Environmental > Aquatic > Marine > Inlet | place: Canada: British...
AGCCGATAACTTAGTTGTGACGGGGCATGTTGGTGGCTTTGTACGGATGTGGCAACTAGATTCACTCAAATTAATCCAAAGCAGGCAGACACGTAACAGTGATATTCGGGCGGTTGCTTGGTCTGCAAAAAAGCAAACAGTGGCATCATCCGCATTTGATGGTTCTGTATGGCTGTGGCCAAAAGAAAAGCAATCTATTGAGTTAGAAGCACCCTCTAGTGATGCCAGAACACTCACCTTTACCCAATCAGGTGATACGCTGTTAGGTGGAGGCTGGTTTCATGTGTTTAAGTGGGATCTTAACGCGCAAAAACTCACCATTATCGAAACAGAACATGCGGGTATTATCCGTAACATGCAGTTGGTTGAAAACGAGCAATCGCTTGCCACCATAAGCCGGCAGACAGACAGTGCAGTGTTATTTATAGACCCTAATACAGGTGTTGTGCAGCGTCGGTTCCAATCGCATGATTTGTGCGGCCAAGATGTCACCGTTTCCAGAAATAACAGATTTATGGCTTCTACCAGTGATGATGCGAGTGTGCGTATCTGGTGGTTAAAGTCACCCAATAGGACGTTAAATGAGCGCTGAAAGTCACCGTATCCGAGAAATCCCCTATAACTACACATCGTTTTCAGACCATGAAATCGTATTGCGTTTTTTAGGGGAAGAAGCTTGGGGCTTAATAAACCAGTTGCGAACATCAAGGCAAACTGGGCGCTCTGCGCGCATGCTATTTGAAGTATTAGGTGACTTGTGGGTGATCTCTCGTAACCCTTTTATTCAGGATGACATGCTGCAAAATCCTAAGCGTAATGCAGCGCTCATTGGTGCCATGCGTCACAGAATAGAGCAAATACAACGACGTTCAGACGATAATCAACAAGCCATTGCATTGGCAGGTAAAGCAACAAAAGCCATTGATGAATTTTCTCAAGGATTAGAATCGCAGCGTCAATTGAGGAAGCAGTTAAAAGCAAAGTTATCAGGGGCTACTCGGCGTTGTAATGTTGATTTTAGTGGGCAAGCGAGAGTGGCTCACGTAACAGATGCAACTGACTGGCGGGTGGAGTTTCCATTAGCCGTCATTTCTCCAGACAATGAGCAAGAAGTCGAGGCCATTGTTGCAGCTTGCATTAAGTTAGGATTAACCGTCATTCCTCGTGGAGGTGGAACAGGGTACACCGGTGGTGCAGTACCTTTATATGCTGACTCAGTTGTGATTAATACAGAAAAATTAATTCACGTTGCGTCAGTGAAAACACAGCAGTTACCTGGTACCGATAGCGAGTACGCCACAATTGCTGTAGAAGCCGGGGTTGTTACCCGAAGAGTCTCTGAAGCGGCGTCTAAATCAGGGTTGGTTTTTGCCGTAGACCCAACCTCTCAAGATGCGTCGACCATTGGCGGGAATATTTCCATGAACGCCGGTGGAAAAAAAGCCGTATTATGGGGAACAACGCTTGATAACCTTGTTTCTTGGAAGATGGTTGTTGCCAGTGGTGAATGGTTAGAGGTGACGCGGCTGCACCACAATATGGGCAAAATCCATGACCAAGCAGAAGTGACCTTTGCTTGTCAGCGTTATCAGGCAGATGCCAAAACAACCATTGGCGATGCCACTTACCTTGTTATGCCGGGACAATCTTTTAGAAAGGTCGGTTTAGGCAAAGATGTTACCGATAAATTCCTAGGTGGGTTACCAGGCATTCAAAAAGAAGGGTGTGATGGAATCATAACCTCTGCTGTCTTTATTCTACACCGAATGCCTAACTTTAAACGCACGGTTTGTTTAGAATTTTTTGGAGCGGATTTAGGTCGCGCAGTGCCTGCAATTGTTGAAGTGAAAAACAATATTGATGAAACAGAAGGCGTCGTTTTAAGTGGTTTAGAGCACCTAGATGAACGTTACGTTAGAGCGGTTAATTACACCACTAAAGCGGCGCGAAGTGAGCGGCCAAAAATGGTTTTGCTTGCGGATATTGTGGGCGATGAAGAAAACGACGTCGCAACGGCGGCATCTAATGTGGTTAGGCTGGCAAATGCTAGAGGTGCAGAGGGTTTTATTGCAGTTAGTAGCAGCGCCCGTAAACAGTTTTGGTTAGATCGTGCGAGAACAGCGGCCATCGCGGCGCATACGAATGCATTTAAAATCAATGAAGATGTTGTTATACCTCTGGATAAACTAACGGAATATAGTGCGGGTATTGAAGAAATAAATATAAAGCTTTCAATCAAGAATAAACTATCCATGATTGAGGCATTAAAACAGTATTTTTCTACTGTTAAAGAGTTAACTGCACATGATGTTGCGGGGCACTCTGATGAGCAAAACTCAATTGAGATCGCTAAGAGAGAAGCGGTCATATCGCTTCTTAATCGAATTGAAGCGCGTTGGTTGTTTATTCTGGAACATTTAACTTCCCCTGCTAATGAGTTGGAAGGGGATGGACTATCATCAGATATTAGGATACTGCGAGCCATTTTAGAGCAGCAGTTGGTGATTTCATTTCACCGTGAAGTCGCAACACCGTTACGTGATATTTTAGCGGGTTTAGAGTATGAGGCGAGCCGCTTAGAAATCACAAATATTCATCAACGCATTTTATCGGGGCGCTTATTTGTCGCGACTCACATGCATGCGGGAGATGGTAATGTTCACACCAATATTCCCGTTAACTCCAATGATTACAATATGATGCATGCTGCAGAACTTGTGGTTGATGAAATCATGGTGTTGGCCACAGGGCTTGGTGGCGTGGTGTCGGGTGAGCATGGTATTGGGCTTACAAAAATTCGCTATTTAGATGATGACATTAAAAAACATTTTGCCGAATACAAAACTAGAGTAGATCCCAATGGTGTGTTTAACCGAGGAAAGCTAATGCCAGGCTCCGGTTTGGATAATGCTTATACGCCATCATTGCGTTTGCTAGAGCAAGAAGCACTTATTCTGGAGGCGAGTGATCTTGGCGCGCTGAATGAGGAGATCAAAAACTGTTTGCGTTGTGGTAAGTGTAAGCCAGTGTGCACCACGCACGTACCCCAGGCCAACCTACTGTATTCACCGCGGAACAAAATTTTAGCTGCCGGGTTATTAATTGAGGCTTTTTTGTACGAGGAGCAAACGCGCCGAGGAATATCGCTTAATCATTTTGCAGAAATGAATGATGTTGCCGACCACTGTACAGTTTGTCACCGCTGTTTAGCACCTTGTCCTGTGAATATTGATTTTGGCGATGTCACTGTAATGATGCGGCAAATATTAAATGACAGTGGCAAACGCAAGAGCAAAGCGGTCACTAAAATGGCAATGGCTTTCTTGAATGTAACCGATCCAACGACCATTAAATTGATGCGTAAGTCAGTGATTCAAATGGGGTATTGGGGGCAAAGGCTTGGTCATAAATGGGCTAAAAGTTTGGGTATGGTTCGCTCTAAACGCATTCCTAAAAGCACCACGGGTAAACCGATTTTAAAAGAACAAGTGGTGCGTTTTTTAGATAAACCATTGCCTAACAACGTACCTAGTAAGACTATGAGAGCGATGTTGGGTGCTGAAGATAACAAAATGATTCCGATTATCCGCAAGCCTGACGCTAATCGAGAAGAGTCTGATGCGGTATTTTATTTTCCAGGGTGTGGTTCCGAGCGGTTGTTTAGTCAGGTCGGTATGGCAACATTAGCGATGCTATATGAGGTGGGGGCGCAAACGGTATTGCCACCTGGGTACTTGTGTTGCGGTTATCCGCAGACCTCTTCCGGTGACGAGGTTAAGGGTAGAAAAATCACAACAGATAACCGAGTGCTGTTTCATCGTGTTGCCAACACATTGAATTATATGGATATTAAAACCGTAATCGTATCCTGTGGAACCTGTATGGATCAGCTGCTTAAATATGAATTTGAAAATATTTTCCCAGGCTGCCGATTGCTGGATATTCATGAGTATCTCTTTGAAAAAGGTTTGACTCTGCCAGATAAAGGGCAAAAATATCTATATCATGAACCCTGTCACACGCCAATGAAGCAATATAGTTCTATTAAAGTGGCAGAGACGTTGTTGAGTGCTGAAGTGAAAATGTCTGATCGGTGTTGTGGGGAAGCAGGAACGTTCTCTGTGAGTCGGCCGGATATTGCAGCGCAAGTGCGTTACCGAAAAGAGCACGAGCTGAAAAGTAATTTATTAGAGTTTGATGAGACGCCTGCAAAAATCTTAACCAGTTGCCCTGCATGTCAGCAAGGGTTGTCTCGTTATGAGTCTGCAACAGCTTTAGAGACAGATTACATTGTGGTTGAAATGGTGAAGCAGCATTTAGGTGATGAGTGGTCAAAGGCATTCACCCATCAGGTGCTAAATGGTGGCATGGAAAACATCCTTTTATAATGAGAATAGTCGTTTTGGCGTTGATTTTATTGCCTGCCATCCTTGGTTAGGCTCTGTTTGTATATTAAAACGGGCTAGTCTGTGAAGGTGGCTAGATAGGCATTAGTAAATCTAATCGATAAATTAAAAAACAAATGCTTGATATGTTTTAATATTAGAATATAATTATTAAAAACAATAACAGCAAGGCATAAGTTAGACCCATCACATAATAGCAAGCGTCAATTCTGGGTTAATAACAGACTAAAGGGGGTTAGGGTAATATGTTGAAACACATTACCTTGTTTATATTAGTTGCAGTATCGTTCGTCGTTTATTTAGCATTTGAACCAAAAATGAGTGGTAGCCAAATAAAACCGTTGGCTGAAAAACCACCAGAACCACTAGAGGAGTCAGATTTTGCGATGCTAGAAGTGGTTGAAGCTTCTAAATAAGTTAAATTTGAATATAAAAAAAGGGCGTAAGCCCTTTTTTTATGCCTGCCTTTTTATGCTTTATGACTAAGGCATGATTGTTTTTACACCATCATCTGAACCTAAGATAAGAACATCGGCTCCGCGGTGTGCAAATAAGCCAACGGTGACAACGCCAGCCAATTGGTTGATTTGTGTTTCAAGTGCTTTAGCATCCATGATCTCAAGGTTGTGCACATCTAAAATATCGCAGCCATTATCGGTGACATAGTCTTCTCGCCAAATAGGGTTGCCGCCTATTTTAACTAATTCTCGTGCGACATAACTTCGAGCCATTGGAATGACTTCAACAGGTAATGGGAATTTGCCCATCACGCTAACCAGTTTGCTTTCATCGGCAATACAAACGAATTTTTTACTGGCTGCAGCCACAATTTTTTCACGTGTTAAAGCGCCGCCGCCACCCTTGATAAGGTGTAAGTTAGAGTTGGACTCATCCGCACCATCCACATAAAGGTCTAATTCACCCGCAGCATTTAAGTCAAACACTGGAATACCAAGCGCTTTCATACGGTCAGTTGAAACAACTGAGCTGGAAACACCACCTTCAATTTTGTGCTTTATTTTTGCTAATTCATCAATGAAAAAATTCACTGTTGAGCCAGTGCCAACACCGATGATTCCACCTTCTACGTATTCAATAGCAGCAATGGCTGCGCGTTTTTTATTCTCGTCTTGCTGTGACATAAAGTGGGTTGTCCTAATCATTATTAAGTAAGATTGCTGACCGACCTTTAGTCAGCAGGATTTTGTTGTTAGAATAACGCGGTTCTGGCTCTCTGTCACTAATCTGGGAATTTTACAAATAATGCCAACATCTTATATCGAAAAAATCTTACGTGCGCGTGTTTACGATGTCGCAAAGGAAACGCCGTTAGAGCTTGCGAAAAATTTATCCGCCCGGATTCAAAATCAAGTCTTTCTAAAGAGAGAAGATTTACAGCCCGTGTTTTCATTTAAAATTCGGGGAGCCTACAACAAAATAGTGTCACTTTCAGAAGAAGAGGGCAAAAGAGGTGTGATTACGGCGTCCGCTGGTAACCATGCACAAGGTGTTGCATTGTCTGCGGCTAAAAGAGGCATTAAATCGGTGATAGTGATGCCGAAAACGACACCAGACATTAAAGTGAAATCGGTTCGTCAACTCGGTGGTAAAGCGGTGCTTGTTGGTGATAGTTATGATGAAGCTTATGAGTATGCCATGGCGTTATCGAAAGAAACAGGGATGGTGTATGTGCACCCATATGATGACCCTGAAGTGATTGCTGGCCAAGGCACCATTGGTATGGAAATTTTACGGCAGCACCCTGAAAAAATAGACGCCATTTTTATTCCTGTCGGTGGTGGTGGCTTACTGGCAGGCGTTGCAGCTTATGTAAAATATGTTCGTCCAGGCATTAAAATTATTGGTGTAGAGCCTGAAGATGCGGCATCTATGTATGTTGCATTAAGAGATAACCGAAGAAAAACATTAAAGCATGTTGGTTTGTTTGCCGATGGCGTTGCAGTGCGCCAGGCAGGAAAGGAAACGTTTCGGGTTGCTAAAGAAGTGGTTGATGAAATCGTGTTGGTTAATTCTGATGAGATTTGTGCGGCGATAAAAGACATCTTTGATGATACCCGTGGTATTGCAGAGCCTGCAGGCGCATTAGCTGTGGCAGGGTTGAAAAAATATGTTGAGCGTGAGCAGTTGCAAGACGGTGAATTTGTCGCCATTGAAAGTGGGGCGAATATTAATTTTGATCGTTTGCGCTCGGTGGCAGAACGTGCTGAGTTAGGCGAGCAACGTGAGGCGTTATTTGCCGTGACCATCCCTGAGGTGCCGGGTAGCTTTATGGCCTTTTGTAAAGCCATCGGCAAAATGGGCATTACTGAATTTAATTACCGTTATGCGAATGATGTGATGGCGAACGTCTTTGTGGGGATTGAGTTGCGGGCACCAACGGACAAGCAAATGGTGATGGATCGTTTGGTTGCTAAAAAGTACCCTGTTATAGATTTGTCTGACAATGAAATGGCCAAACTGCATGTTCGACACATGGTCGGTGGGCATGCCCAGGGAATTGAAAATGAGCGTTTATTTCGCTTTGAATTTCCTGAGCGGCCAGGTGCCTTGATGGATTTTTTGATTAAAATGGGTAAACAGTGGAATACCAGTTTATTTCATTACCGTAACAATGGTGCGGCATTTGGTCGGGTGCTGATTGGCATTCAGGTGCTGGATGGTGAAACGGTCAAGTTTGATGAGTTTTTAAAAGAGATGGGCTATACCTACGTGGAAGAGACCAAAAATATGGCCTACAAACTGTTTGTGAGCAGCCAATAAAGCCTATTTTTATGGCTGCGGCTCTATAAAGCCTGACTCTGTTAGAATTTTATGCAGAGGGATGTCCCATTCTTGTGCTTGAATCTGGCCTTGTTGTTGGCAGTTATGGGCAATACCGACTCTAATGGGGGTTGGGTTGTCTCTTACAGAGCTTAAGGTGCGGTCGTAAAAGCCACCGCCCATGCCTAAGCGGTGTCCTTGCGTGTCGAAACCCACTAATGGCAGGCAGATGACGTCTAGGGCTTCAAGAGGGGTATATTGAGACTCTTGTGGTTCTAAAATACCAAACCGATTTGGTGTAGTGTCCACTTTGGGGTGGTAATGGGCAAAGTTAAGCGCCTGCGATTGGCGTTTGAGTACAGGGAGGTATACGGTTTTGTTGGCTGAGAGTAATAAGTCAATGAGTGGTTTTAAGCTGATCTCACCATCAACTGCCCAATAGCAAGCAAAGTGTTGGTGTTGAAATAAAGGTGAGCCTGTAAATGCACTCGCGAGAGCGTGGGCATGTTGAGACTGTTGTTCTACAGGTATTTGGCGTCGTATATCACGAATATTTTGACGCAATTGCGTGTTGGTTAAAATAAAAACCTCCCGCTGTGCCGGTGGAAGCTATCGTCCCTGAACCACTGGTTCAGGTGGAAACAAGACTTAAACATCAGGCTCTCTACCAGAGGCAGATATGCACAACAGTTTAAGGGGCCTGTCTCCTGGGTTAGTTATTAGGCTCAGAGGCACCCAGCGCCGGTCGTACACAGCAGGAGATACCTATAATTAAACGCTAAATTGGCAGAAATTCAAGGGCAAATGTGTGAATAATTGTTAACAGGTTGATCTGTATCAAGAAATAAATTTAAAGGGTTATTACGCGTTGACTTCGCCTTCTGATGGCGTTAGCTGAAGCTTGATTTTATGTTGCATGTTACGGACGCTATTGATTGTATCTTGTTGAATTTCTGGCTTTTTTTGTTGTTCAGCTAAGAGTTCGTGAGAGATGTTCAAGGCGGCCATAACGGCGATTTGATCAGCCCCGATGATGCGGCCAGACTGTTTTATCTCTTGCATCTTTTGCTGTAAGTAGCTGGCAGCTTGGTGCAGCGAGGCTTCTTCACCGGCAGGGCATGCGACACGGTATTCTTTGCCGAGAATTTTAAAGGTAATAGGGGTTGCGCTGGCCATTTATTGCTCCAAAATTTTAAGTCGGTTGATCATACTTTCTACTCGGTCACGCGCGTGTGCGGTTTTTTCAACGAGGTCATCGTGCTCAACTTCCATTTCAGAAACCTTGGTTTTTAACTGTGCATTTTCAAGTTGTAGTGCTTGGTAGGCATTTAAAAGCGCATCAACCTGAGGAAGGAGTTGGACGACTTCGGTGTTTAGATCGTCTGCAGGTGCTTCAGACATGGATAAGACCTTTTTTATTCGGAGTTTGGCTGATTCTATGCTGAAATGGCAATTTCTCCAAATCGGGTTATGATAGGCCTTTGCGAAGCTAAGGGAGTAGGGTTTTTTGGTATATCCTGAGTATGAAGCTGTTCAGTTGGTTCTGAACCAGGTCGAGAGTGAAATGACGGTCTCTGAGGCACATGGCGTGTTGTGTGGTGTGTTGGTGGTTAACCTTCAGGCTGAGGCTAAGTTGTGGGTTACGGAGGTTGTGGAAGAATATGACCCTAACGATGTGTTATTGGCAGAAAAGCTTCCTGTACTAAATGATCTGTATCAGGCAACAGTCGCATCAATAACCGATGCACAAATGGGCTTTGAGCTGTTTTTGCCGGCTGATGAGCAGTTACTGACGATTCGTACTGAGGCGATGAAAACCTGGGTTGAAGGGTTTTTATATGGTGTCGCGTTGGGTAATTTTGATATGAATAAACTCAGCGCCGATGGTAAAGAGGTTATTCGTGATTTTACTGAGCTGACCAAAATTGATGTCAGTGACATGGAGATTGATGAGGTTGGTGAAAATAGCCTCATCGAGATCATTGAGTACCTTCGAGTAACGGTGATGTTTTTAGCGCAGGAACTGCATCCTGCGAGCAGTGAAGAAACGGTTCATTAAGGATAATAATAATAAATGATGCAACAATCAGAATTTAAGCGAAGACGTCGGCAATTAATGCGTTTGATGGGGGATAATACGATTGCCATTATCCCTGCAGCAGGTATTTCGCCAAGAAATAGAGATGTTGAATACACCTACCGGCAAGACAGTGACTTTCAGTATTTAACGGGTTTTCCTGAGCCTGAAGCCTTGGCTGTGTTAATTCCTGGGCGAAAAGAAGCCGAGTATATTTTATTTTGCCGAGAGCGTGATCCTGAAAAAGAAATGTGGGATGGAAAGCGAGCGGGTCTTGAGGGGGCCGCTGAAACCTTTGGCGCTGACGATGCATTCCCATTTGATGATCTAGAGGATATTTTGTCGGGTTTGATTGAGAACCGAGAAAAAATTTATATAGCGATGGGTAAAAATCCTGATTTAGACCACCAAATTGGCGAGTGGGTGCTGAATATTCGTGAAAACTCGCGCGCAGGAATCAAGGCACCTCTTGAGTTTGTCGATTTAGACCACGTAGTACATGATTTGCGTTTGTATAAAAGCAGAGCTGAAATTGCCGTGATGCGAAAAGCGGCAAAAATTTCTGCAGCAGCACACAAGCAGTTAATGAAAGTGTGTGAGCCAGGGATGAATGAGCGCCAATTGCAGGTTGAATTTGCTTATTTTTGTGGCCAGCAAGGGGCTGTTGAACAAGCTTACCCCTCTATTGTCGGTGGCGGTGATAACGCCTGTATTTTGCACTATATTGACAATAATGAAGAATTAATCTCGGGGGATTTGGTCTTAATTGATGCTGGCTGTGAATTAGCGTGTTATGCCTCAGACATCACTCGAACCTTCCCTGTTAATGGGGTTTTTAGCCCGGCGCAACGTGACTTATATCAGCTGGTTTTAGATGCTCAGCATGCGGCTATTGCTGCTGTTAAACCGGGCGCTAAATGGGATGACCCTCATAATGCCGCAGTCAAAGTCATCACGAAAGGTTTGGTTAAACTTGGTTTGCTCAAGGGCAAGGTCAGCCAGCTGATCAAAGATACCGCTTATCGTACTTTTTTTATGCATCGTACTGGGCACTGGCTGGGGATGGATGTTCATGATGTCGGTGATTATCGGGTTGCGGATGTTTCCCGTGAGTTAGAGCCCGGTATGGTGTTGACAGTAGAGCCGGGTCTTTATGTGGCGAGAGGCAGCAAAACGGCGAAAAAATGGTGGGGCATCGGCATTCGAATTGAAGATGATATTTTAGTGACTAAAGAGGGTTGTGATGTGTTGTCCTCTGCTGTGCCAAAAGAAATTTCTGACATCGAGTCGTTAATGGCAACCGCGAAAAAATGAATGATGTGAATGGCTTTTGAGCCCATTCTTAGGTTAGGTTTTATTCGGATGTGTTTTTTTTATGGTGAAATGAATCAGGGCTAAATTCTGTCGTTCTGCAGTATGGTAAGTTAGGAGTTACGTTGTGGCTGAGTATGATGTGGTGATTGTCGGTGGCGGATTGGTGGGGAGTAGTCTGGCTTGCTTGTTAGCTAAGCTCGATTTACGTGTTGCGCTATTAGAGTCTCGACCAATAAAAGCAGATGCTAAGCCTCATTATGATGACAGAGTGATTGCCTTATCATACAGCGCGAAAGTGATTTTTGAAAAAATGTCTGTGTGGCCTTTGTTAGTGGATGAAGCAACACCTATTCATCATATTCATGTGTCGCAAAAATCAGCTTTTGGTACTGCACACTTAGACCGAGAAGATTTATATGCTGAATCTTTGGGTTATGTTGCGCCAGCGAGAGCCATTGGTTCTGCACTGCATCAGCAGTTAAATCAGTTGTCGAATATTACCGTTTACAGCCCTGCAACGCTGAAACGTTTGGAATCTTCAGATGTGGGTGTTGTTGCTGAAGTTGAAGTCAATGGTATTGTGGAAACAGTGGAATGCGCATTGTTGGTGGCTGCTGATGGCGTTAACTCAACGGTGCGTACTGAAATGGGGTGGGCGGCAACAGAGGTGTACTACCACCAGCATGCCATGATTTGTAATGTGACCCTATCTGAATACCACGACAATATTGCTTACGAACGGTTTTCTGTTGCTGGCCCTATGGCGATGCTACCTCTTAAAGACAAACAAATGGCATGCGTTTGGACGGTTGATGAAACTGAGCTAGCGCAAAAACTCGCATTGTCGGACTCTGAGTTTATGGCTGAATTGCAAGCGCAGTTTGGTTATAGAGTAGGGCATGTGGAGTTAGTCGGTCAACGTAGCCACTTCCCTTTAAAGCAAACGAGAGTCAAGCACTTTGCAGGGGATCGTGTGGCACTCATCGGTAATGCTGCACATGCAATGCATCCGGTAGCCGGCCAAGGGTTTAATCTGGGGCTGCGAGATGCCGATGCGATTTTTACCATGATGCAAGGGTTGCAAAATTCAGGTCAAGTATTTACGGATAATGGCTTGTTGCAACAATATCAACTGGCTCGCCAAAAAGACCATCAGTGGGTGATGGGAGCAACTCATGCATTAATTAAAATATTTGCTCTGCCAGGGTTGCCCAGTCAATGGTTGAGATCAATGGCTTTATTAAGTTTTGAGGCGATGCCGAATATTAAAAATGAACTCACCCGGTACGCTATGGGTATGCAGTAAGGAGTCTGTTATGGCAATGGAACAGTCCGCAGTGGTTGTGGGTGGTGGAATGGTTGGTGCGGCAACCGCATGCGCTTTGCAGTTGCAAGGCATTCCGGTGACGTTAATTGACCCGTACCCCCCTGTACTCGATGAGGCGTTGCCGAGTGAATATGCGATTCGAGTATCCGCTTTGACACTTGCATCAAAGCATATATTACAATCGTTAGGTGCTTGGGATTATATTACTGCTGCGAGGTTGCAGCCTTTTCAGCAAATGCATGTGTGGGATGCACAGGGAAATGGCGAAATTCATTTTCATGGTGATGATATCTCACAGCCATATTTAGGCTATTTAGTTGAAAATTTTGTGGTGCAAAAAGCGCTTTGGCAAAGGTTGCAGCAGTTAAGTGTCTGTACGATTAAGGCATCGGTTGAATCCATCTCACCGCTTGGTTCTAAGGGGGAGCACCGTTTGGTGTTGGATGATGGGGCTGAGTTACGGGCTAGCTTGGTGATTGCTGCAGATGGTGCAAACTCCCCGCTGCGGAAAATGTTGGGAATTGAAATGGCTCAGCATGATTATCAGCATACGGCAATCGTTGCTACCGTAAAGCCAGAGTTGAGCCATGATAATACCGCTTGGCAGCGGTTTTTATCAACCGGACCATTGGCATTTTTACCGCTTCCTGAAGGTTTTTGCTCGATTGTTTGGTCAACGACACCAGAGCAGGCAGATACATTAATGTCTCTTCCTGATGAGGCATTTGAGCTGCAACTCACACAGGCTTTTGATGGTCGCTTAGGGAAAGTTCAGGTGTGTAGCCAAAGAGGTGCTCACCCGTTAACTCAGCGCCATGTTAGCACTTATGTGCAGCCTGGTATTGCCTTGGTTGGGGATGCAGCACACACCATTCATCCATTAGCTGGGCAAGGTGTTAATTTAGGGTTGCTGGATGCCGCCTCCATTGCTGAAGTGGTTGGTAGTGCCTTTCTGAAAAAACAAAATATTGGCGAGCATTTAGTATTAAGGCGCTATGAGCGCTGGCGTAAAGGAAATAATGCGATGATGATGTCGGCGATGTCGGCTTTTAAATCTCTTTTTAGTCATACGCTACTGCCAGTTACGTTGGTTAGAAATCTTGGTTTAAAATGGATGAATCGTGCTAAACCGTTAAAGCGGGAGATTATGCTAAATGCGGTTGGTTTAAGAGGCGATTTACCTGACATGGCAAAACCGTATTTTAAAGCGAGAAAATCATAGTGGGAAAGCAATTGTTGGCGGTCATTGAGCAAGGTGGGTATCCTAATTTTATCCCAGAATATAAAGCGTTAGGGTTCAATGCTGACATTGTTAATTCGGTCAGAAAAGCATCTAAGGCCATAAAAAAGCAAAAACCTGATGTGATTGTGGCAGAGTTTAATGTATCTCAAGAGTTTCGAGATCGAGTGAGTAATATTGAATCATTGCTGGCGAAAGTAGAAAGTGACTCGCCAAAAAGCAAGGTGATTCTGTTTTATGAAAAGGGGCATATGGCAGCATTAGAAGCCGTACAAAAACGCTTTACGATAGATGTCATTTTGCCATTCCCGATTAACCAAGAAAAACTAATGTCAGTGTTAGCAACGCTAGTGGACTAAAGATCCATCCAATGGCTACGAGCACTGGCATTCATTTTAACAACTATGTTAAATGCTTGGACCCAGTCCTCTGAAAACTGGGTGCCAGAATTGGCGTTGATTTCTGCTGCTGCACGGAGGTAGGTGCGTTTACGCTGGTCTGCATAAGTGGTGTTAATCATCGAGAAAAAAGCATCGGCAATAGCCATGATTTTCGCGCCATCACATATATTTTTTTATTTGAGCCCTTGTGGGTAGCCTTTTCCATCAGGTCTTTCATGATGCTGTAAAATAATTTTTGCAGCTTCTTTCCACTCGGTTGAATGGGCTATAATTTCGCAGCCAACAATAGGGTGCCGCTTGAGTGTTTTGAATTGCTCGTCAGTGGGCTTTCCATGGCCAAAAAATGTATCAGGTAACGTTATCATTCCAAAATCATGTAGATATACAGCTGTAAGTAGTTGGTTAGTTGGGACGACATTACCCTTGAGTGCATTCATGCCAAATACAACTTCTGCTAAAAAAGTGGTGCGCTTACTGGTGTTGTAAATTCGGGTGTCAATCGTTTTCGAAATGGCTTCAAAGCTGGATAGGACTTCATCTTGTTCTTGTTGGATATCTTCTATTGGTTCAGGTGTGCTAGGGGCTGCTTTGGGCTGCTTTGGGCTGCGTTGGAGAGAGGTGCTCCACTGGCAAGTCATCATCAAACAGTTCGATGTCATTACCAAATAATTCAATGCCATCGTCGCTGAACAACTCAATCTCATCATCTGCAAATAAGTCAACACCACCAGAGTCAAGTGCGCTATTGGTGTTTTGCCCCTCCCCGGTAAGTTGACAGATAACATCATCGTATTTTTGTTGAAAATTATCTGTTGTGATTTCTGTCATGATACGACCAACACTTTGAATTTTGCTGAAATCGTTAAAATTGATAGACTGGCTTTTTTCTACAGAATTCAGCATGAAGGCTATGTTGTCCATGATCTGGAATAAAATATCCGTAAAATTGTGAATTTCCCTAGTGGGGTATTGATCTGCTTTCGAGACAATATTAGCAACAATTTCAATCGCGTCTGCAATGGGGTACAGATAGCAAGTCATGGCATTGGTTTGTAAGGTATCGAGCTTCTCTAAAAGAGAATTAACTAATACCGTGTCTTTAGTGTTCTCAGATAAGCTGCTGATTTCAATGTCAATATCATTAGAAATTTCATTATATTCTTGATGAAAAGTATCAAAAATTTCAATGTCTACATCTAGCTCGAAATTGCCGCTCATGCTCATCACTTAAGTTAGATTAAATTCCAACCTTTAGTGTAGAACAAAATAGGGAGATCGTTGGGTCTTGGAAAACCATATATTTAGCATGTTGTGTGAGCGTGATGAGTGTTTATAATGCGAAACACATAGACAATAGGGAATGGTTATGATCAAAAAGACATTTTTAAATGCGATTCATCGTGAATTTGGCGGTAAAATGGTCGAGTTTGGTGGTTGGGATATGCCTGTGCACTATGGCTCGCAAGTCAAAGAGCATGAACTAGTCCGGTCAGATGCTGGCATGTTTGATGTCTCACACATGACTGTTTTGGATTTAAAAGGTGTTGATGTAAAACCATTCTTGAAAAAACTGCTGGCGAATAATGTCGATAAGTTAAAGGCACCAGGAAAAGGTTTGTATAGTTGTATGCTAACCCCTGAGGCGGGCGTGATTGATGATTTGATTACCTATGTCATGGCGGAAGACTGGAGCCGTATGGTTGTGAATGCCAGTACTCGGGAAAAAGACGTCGCATGGATTCGAAAAATCGCTGCTGACTTTGACATGACGGTTGAAGAGCCAGAAGGCTTGTGTATGGTTGCAGTGCAAGGGCCGAATGCGACAGATAAATTGGTTTCTGTGGTCGGTGAGGCCTGTAAAACACCGATTTCTGAGCTAAAAATGTTTACCGCGTATTCTAATGGTGAGTGGTTCGTAGCAAGAACTGGTTATACCGGCGAAAATGGTTTTGAAGTGATCTTGCCTGAGGCTGACGTGAGTGCTTTTTGGGTCGCGCTTGCAGAAGCTGGCGTTCAACCTTGTGGTTTAGGTGCGAGAGATACGCTCCGGTTAGAGGCGGGATTAAATCTTTATGGCAACGACATGGATGAGACGATCAGTCCGCTTGCCTGTGGTTTAGAGTGGACGGTCGCATGGGCACCTGAAGAGCGAGATTTTATTGGCCGTGAGGCATTAACGGCACTTAAAGGGACTGAAAATCGCCGTTTTGTTGGTTTGATTTTAGAAGGGAAAGGGGTGCTCAGAGAGCACCAGAAAGTGATGATTAATGGTGAGGAAGTGGGTGAACTCACCAGCGGCACTTTTTCCCCTACGATGCAAAAAGCCATTGGCCTGGCACGGATCAGTGACTTGGAGGCGGCTGAATGTGACGTGCAAATTCGGAATAAATCGTTGAAAGCAAAAATAGTGGCAGCGCCGTTTGTTAGAAATGGTGAAGCACGTTATTAAAAAACCCGCCAAATTTTGACGTTATAGAGTAATTGTTCAGATTGTTGCTATGTAATGTCATAATAAGGCCAATATTTAATTGTCGGCTTAAGCCTTGTGTGGGCTTAAAATCTTAACCATAGATTTGGTTACGTTAACATTAAGGAAAACAAAAACATGAGCAACATCCCTTCAGAATTATATTATGCAAAAAGTCATGAATGGGTTCGTGATGATGGTGATGGCAATGTGACCATCGGCGTTTCTGACTATGCTCAATCACAATTAGGTGACTTGGTTTTTATTGAGTTGCCAGAAGTGGATGCTGATCTTGCCATTAAAGACGAATGTGGCGTTATTGAATCAGTGAAAGCTGCATCTGATATGTATAGTCCTGTTGCTGGCACCGTGATTGAAGTGAACGAAGTATTGAATGATGCGCCAGAAACAGTCAATGACGATGCTTATGGTGACGGTTGGGTGGCCAAAATCAAATTGTCTGGTGATTTATCTCATCTTTTATCTGCAGATAACTACACCGCAATTGTTGATGCAGAGTCGGAATAACGTTTGTTTTTTTGTAACTTATTTAGCATATTGTAATTATTTGTAGCTGTTTAATTTATCCCTGAAAAACACCCTTTCAGTGTGCAAAATGTGAATATTTGAATCATCTATGCTCATTTTGTAACACAGAAATATTAAATTTCATGGTACCTGAATAGTTGCCCATTTTCTTGATTAAAAACGAGTAGTCCCATGCCATTTATTCCTCATACGACTGATGACATTGAGCATATGTTAAAGACCATTGGTGTCGCTGACATTAATGCTTTGTTCGATGAAATTCCTGAGAGTTTACGTTGCCCACCTCTTGATATTGCCGCAGGTTTATCGGAACAAGAAATTGTCCGTTTAATGCATGAAAGAGCGAATGAAGATGGGCAAACGCTTAATTTTGCAGGGGCAGGTGCCTACGAGCACCATATACCCGCTGCTATTTGGGAGGTGACGACTCGAGGTGAATTTTACTCAGCGTATACGCCTTATCAAGCTGAGGCGAGCCAGGGAACGCTACAGTTATTGTATGAGTTTCAGACAATGATGACCCGCTTGACGGGGATGGATGTGTCTAATGCCTCTTTATATGATGGCGCCTCTGCATTGGCTGAAGCGGTATTAATGTCTGTGAGAGCCAACCGTAAATCAAAATCTAAAGTTATTTTGATGCCAACTTCGTTGCATCCTCACTACCGTGCGGTTGTTAAAACGATTGTCACCCAGCAAGGAATTACAATGCAGGATATCGATTATGATCCTGCAACAGGTACGACAGATTTAGATAAATTAATGGCGCATGCCGGTGAAGATATTGCTGCTGTTGTTATCCCTCAGCCCAATTTTTTTGGTGGCATTGAGCCTGTTAATGAAATGGTGAACTGGGCCCACGAAAACAAGGCTTTGGCAATTGCCGTCGTTAACCCAATGAGTTTAGGTGTGCTAAATGCACCTGGTGATTGGGGACAAACTGGCGCAGATATTGTGTGTGGTGAAGGTCAGCCATTAGGGATTCCTCTGGCCTCTGGTGGTGCGTATTTAGGCTTTTTATGTTGCCAGCAAAGTTATGTTCGGCAAATGCCAGGGCGCATCATTGGTAAAACAGTTGATTTAGATGGTAAGCCAGGTTACACCCTGACATTACAAGCACGTGAGCAACATATTCGTCGCTCTAAAGCGACATCAAATATTTGTACAAACCAAGGTCTAATGGTCACTGCCGCCACCATTTACATGTCGATAATGGGTGACGCAGGCGTTAATTCTGCGGCCACTCAAAGTTATCAAAATACACACCAGTTAGTTGCGTCAATGACAGATATCCCTGGGGTTGAGCGAGTGTTTGACTCGCCCTTCTTCCATGAAGCTGTGATTAAATTGCCCAGCTCTGCAGCACGATATTTACGCTCCATGGGGGCGCATAATATTTTGGCGGGCATCTCATTAGAGCAGTGGTATCCAGAGTTGAAAGATTGTGTGTTGGTGTGTGCGACTGAAACTAAGAATCAAGCGGATTTAGAAAAATATATGAGCCACATGGGGCGCTTGTTTGATGCGCCATTAGCGTGTCAATTACGGCCTAGTTTCTAGCCTAAGAGGAGAGTAATGTTATGTTAATTTTTGAACAGTCTCGCTTAGGGCGAAACCCTAAACATCAAGTTGGCGCTGTAGAGGGTGCTAACTATGAGATCCCTGAGGAATTTTTGCGTAAACAGCCTGCAGGTTTACCGGATGTATCTGAGTTGCAAGCGGTGCGTCACTATACTTTGCTTTCGCAGAAAAATTTCTCAATTGATACCCATTTTTACCCTTTAGGTTCTTGTACAATGAAGTACAACCCTCGGGCGTGTAACACACTGGCAAATTTGCCAGGGATTACCTCAAGGCATCCGTTTACGCCACCAGATATGGGTCAAGGCTTTATGGCGTGCATGTATGATTTGCAAAATATGCTAAGAGAAGTCACCGGTATGTCTGCCATTTCTTTAGCGCCAGCGGCTGGTGCTCAAGGTGAATTTGCAGGCGTGGCGATGATTCGTGCTTATCATGATGCAAATAATGATACTGAGCGTTGTGAGATTTTAGTGCCTGATGCAGCTCACGGTACGAACCCAGCATCTGCGGTGATGTGCGGTTATAAAGTGAAAGAAATCCCAACCAACTCCGAAGGTGATGTGGATTTAGATGCACTTAAAAGTGTGGTTGGGCCTCAAACTGCGGGTATTATGCTGACTAACCCTTCGACTTTGGGTGTGTTTGAACGCCAAATTGAAGAGATTGCTCGTGTTGTGCATGAGGCTGGTGGTTTGCTGTATTACGATGGTGCCAACTTAAATGCGATCTTGGGTAAGGTTCGACCTGGTGACATGGGTTTTGATGTTATTCATTTGAATTTACACAAAACGTTTTCCACACCTCATGGTGGTGGTGGTCCAGGTGCTGGCCCTGTAGGAGTCAGTGAGCGTTTGAAGCCTTATTTGCCAATTCCAATGGTGGCATATGATGGTGATGATTATTCATGGGTAACAGAGAAAGAGTTACCGACCACAATCGGTCGTTTGTCGGCCTTTATGGGGAATGCCAGTATTTTGATGCGTGCCTATATTTACGCCAAAATGTTGGGTAATGACGGCATGGCTCGGATTGCTGAGTTTTCGACATTAAACGCGAATTATCTGATGACACGATTGGATGAAGCGGGTTTTGAGATGGCGTTTAAAAATCGCCGTGCGACCCATGAGTTTATTGTGACGTTAAAGCAAGTGGCAAAAACGATGGGTGTGAACACCATGGATTTTGCGAAGCGTATGCTGGACTATGGTGTGCATGCACCAACCACGTACTTTCCGTTATTGATCGCTGAGTGTTTATTGATTGAGCCGACAGAAACGGAAACAAGAGAAACACTGGATGACTTTGTTGAGGTCTTAAAGAAAATCTTAAAAGAAGCAGAGCATACGCCAGACTTAGTGACGCAGGCGCCTCACACATTGCCGGTTAAACGACTGGATGATGTTAGGGCTGTGCGTCAACTTGATGTTGCCTGGAAAGAAGGTGAAGAGAGTTAATGGCAAACCAAGCAGCCACGGGTCTTAAACGTTTGATTAATGCTTGGCATTATTCTTGGGCAGGGCTTCGAGCGACGTATCGAGAAGAAGAAGCGTTTCGCCAGGAAACAGTACTTGCAGTTGTATTGATTCCGCTGGCGATTTGGCTTGCTGATACATCCATTGAATTGGTGTTACTGATCGTGAGTGTGCTGTTTTTGTTGCTGACGGAAGTGCTGAACTCGGCAATTGAGGCCGTGGTTGACCGTTTTGGTGGTGAGCAACATGAGTTATCTGGTCGGGCAAAAGATATGGGCTCGGCTGCGGTGCTCATTGCGATGTTGATGGTCGCTGTGACTTGGGGCTGTATTCTTTTACCAAAATTAATGGCTTAACGGTTTTCGTAAGCTTCTTTTTTTATCCTTGTATTTGATTGAGTGGTCTCCAGGCTCAATCAATGTCTGATCCTTTGCATGTGACAATACCGGTGGTATAACAACAGTCGTAGTTTTTTGTTGTAGCCCACTCATTTTCTTCAAAGGATAAACATGACAGCGCTGATCTGTGGTTCATATGCATTTGATACCATCATGGTATTTCAAGATAAATTCAAAAATCACATATTGCCTGACAAAGTTCATATTTTAAATGTCTCCTTTCTTGTGCCAGAGTTGCGCCGTGAGTTCGGTGGTTGTGCGGGCAATATTATATACAATTTAAGTTTGCTGGGTGGGAAAGGTTTGCCAATGGCCACG
>Ga0233435_1001735_pt1 | contig 20190 bp, 28 predicted proteins | sample SI_122_August201_3_FD_182735 | JGI IMG/M metagenome (GOLD analysis project Ga0233435, IMG submission 182735) | Seawater microbial communities from Saanich Inlet, British Columbia, Canada - SI_122_August2016_135_MG | ecosystem: Environmental > Aquatic > Marine > Inlet | place: Canada: British...
AACATTATTTTGGAATTTCTTTAATTAAAGCACATGAAATTTACAAGAAAGCATATTCTTCAGTCAGTGGATTAGCTAGAACAGTTCGTGGACCAAGTATGTCTGCAACTCCTGGAAAAGTCCATGTGATGGGAACTGCAAATCTAAATAACGAAAAAGTAATTGTTTTAAGATTCTTACAAGGTAGAAATCCTGATTGGGTGGATATTCCATTTTTTGCTAAATATGATGAAAATGCAATTTGGTTAGATGATTTAAAACCAATATTTGATGAAAAATTCTTCTTTGAGGAAGAAATGGAAAATTTTCAAAAAAGTTAATTTAAAATTATTACTAATCCTAAACTTTACCTGACTCTCTAGACAATTCTATCTTACTAGATAACATTAGTAAAATAATTTCTTATTACTAGTAATTGGATTCTAAACAAGTTTTACAAACTATTCAAGATGAAAATATCTCTTTTATTGATTTTTGGTTTGTAGATATTTTTGGTGAATTACATAATGTTGGAATGCCTAGTTACGCTATTGATGAAAATAGCTTTGTAAATGGTCTTGAAAAATTAGATGCCAGTTCAATTGTTGGATTCAAATCTGTTAATAATTCTGATATGATTTTAATGCCTGATCCAAATTCATTTAAAATTTTACCTAATGATTATGATCCAGGACATAGAAAAAATGCACGTATATTTTGTGATCTTTATGATGGTAGTACAAGAAAAGAATCACGTTATAATAGAGATTCTAGAGGAATTGCACACAAATCAGCTGAAAAACTTGGAGAATTCGGTTTTACTCATACTAATTGGGGACCTGAAATAGAATTTTTTGTCTTTGATTCAATCAATGTTTATCCGTCACCATATGCTGCAACTCATTCTGGTGGAGGTTCTGGTTATTCAATTGAATCTAAAGAATCACCATGGGCTAAAGGAAATGTAAGTACTGCAATAGATATCAAAGAAGGGTATTATCCATCGCAACCAAAAGATACACTTGAAGGATTTCGAAAAGATGTTTGTGATGATTTGTATAATTATTTTGGAATAAAAATTGAAGCTGAACATCATGAAGTAGCAACTTCTGGTCAATGTGAAATTAATTTAGTTTATGATGAGATGATTGGTATGGCAGATAATGTAATTGCCGTTAAAAATTTAGTAAAAGTAAAAGCTAAAAGAAAAAATAAAGTAGCAACGTTTATGCCAAAACCAATTTTTGGTGATAATGCATCAGCTATGCATACACACCAAAGCTTATGGAAAGATAACAGCAATGTAATGTACGATCAAGATGATGAAGTTGCACAAATGAGTCAAACTGGTAGGTACTATGTTGGAGGAATTTTAAGTCATGCATCTGCACTATGTGCAATTTCAAATCCTACAACCAATTCTTACAAACGTCTTGTACCTGGATTTGAAGCACCAGTCAATGTTTGTTGGGGATTAGCAAATCGTTCTACTGCAATTAGAATTCCAATGTATAATAGAAATCAAGAAAAGAGTAAAAGAATAGAATATCGTGTACCTGATCCTACTGCAAATATCTATCTTTTAGAAGCTGCATTATTGTTAGCAGGATTAGATGGAATTAAAAATAAAATTGATCCAGGTGATCCAATTGAAGAAAATGTTTACAAACTTTCTCCAGAAAAGAAAAGAGAATATAATATTGGTTCCTTACCAGTTTCATTAAAAGGATCACTAGATTCACTTAGTAGTGATTCTAAATTTTTAGAAGAAGTTTTTACACCTGATTTTCTTGAAACATATTCAGAATTAAAATACAAAGAATACACTGCATTTGCACAAACTCCAACTGCTTGGGAAGTTTCAATGTATGCAGACGCATAACTGGTACAATTATCAAAAATAACATTTTTAAAATTAGATTTTAATTTTTTATTATGAAATATACTTTCTTAATTCTTTCATTACTACTTATTCCAAGTTTTACTGGAATTGCATATGCACATACAGTTGATGCAGTTGGAGAGTATCGTATAGAAATTGGTTGGATGAATGAACCAGTTGTTTCTGGTGAAACAAATGCACTTGAGTTGTATGTTAGTCCACTAATCACATGTACTGATATTTCAATACCTTTGGAATGTGCAAATTCTCAAGAATTTCAAAATGGTATTGAGGGATTAAGAAAATTACTTAAAATTCAATTTGTATATGATAAAACACAAACAATCACTCTACCTTTAGTTGCAGATCATGACGTTCCAGGAAAATATTATGCTTTTATTACTCCAACAGTATCTGGATATTTTCAAGCAAATTTAATTGGAAAAATTTTAGATACTCCTATCAATTTATCTATGCATCCACCACCAATTGCAGAAAGATCTTACATTGAATTTCCTGAATTAGCTGATCTTGCATTAACTGAAGTTATTGACGATAATACAAAACTTGTTGAACGAATTACTATCCTAGAAAATACTGTCAAAAATATAGAAAATTCGAATAAAAAATTGCAAGATGAAATCAATGTAACATATGTTGTAATCCCAATAGGGATAGTTGCTCTTATCATAGCCATAATTGCGTTAGTAAAATCAAGAAAAAATTAAGTTTTTAAGTAATTTTTTATACAATTTCCAAATCATTGATATGCTGTAATGTAATAAACTACAAGTATAGGAAAATGGGTACTGATCCTAACTAGGTTGATAAAAAAATGGTTGAATCTAATTATGATATTTTAGGAATTGTAGAAGGAACAACAGAAAAAGACATTCGAGATGCATTTAGAAGATTAGCTTTACAATTTCATTCTGATCGTGGTGGAGAGAATGAACAATTTATTAAAATTAAACAAGCATATGATGATCTAAAAATTGGAAAAAAATATCCCGATACTGATATTGAAAAAATAAAAAATTCTAGAGTTTATTCTGATGAAAGTGAAGAAGATGTAAGAAGAAAAAATCAGATTTTAGGCCAAGAATTATCTAAAGAAATGAAAACTGCTGAAGAATGGGTTACTGCATTAAACCGATCAAATTCTACAGATAGAAGATTATTTGGTTCAAAAACTCTTGGTGAAATTGAATTAGAAAGAAAAGCAAGTGGTGCTTTATCTATCAAAGGAAATTTTATGGCTGGAAGTTTAACTTATGATGGTCCAATAATCATGCAAGGTAGTATTACTAGTCCTTCTTGGACTCAAGAATTTAAAACTAATATTCATCTTACAAAAGGAGATTTCAAATTTATTAATCCATTAGAAAATAAATATAAAATTGAAAATGGGGCTAAAATTATTGTAGATAATGGTAATGCTGTTGTTGGTAATATTTATGGTAGAAAATATAGAGTTGAAGATAAAGAAGGTAGAGTAGGAATTTTTCAAATCCAGGAACATAGAACAAGTATTTCTGCTCCAAATGGAAAAATTATTGCTGAAGATATTGTAAATACTGTATCACTTTTTGCTGATACCATTATTGTTCTTAATGTAGAACAAGATTCAATATTATCTGCACGTGAAATTTTATTTTATGGAGGAAAATTAACTTTTGATTGTATTATTAAATTAAAAGTAAATGGTTCAATTAGATTTTTTGAAAATTTTTCAATTCAAGGATTAAGTGGTGATGCAATAATTGAATTAGAAAATGGCAAAAAAATTAGATTATTTGATCTTAAAACTAAAAAAATTAGAGATCTATCTGATGAATTTATTTCTAATAGAGAAAATTATTCTAAAGATGCTACTTTAGTTGGAAATGGATTCATAATCACATATGATATGTTAGATAACCTTTCAAAAAAACAAGAAACTAAACAAAAAACTAATTGGTCATCACGATTTGGATTCTCTAAAAATTAGTTATTTTTCTTATTTTAACTAATTATGCATGAACTTAGAAAAATGAAATAATAAAAAGAAATTAAAAATTGTAGAACTAATCTAATCGATTAATTCGGTCCAACCTTTGACGAAGACTGAATTCTTGTAGAGTGGAACTGGTTGTCCAACTGTAAAGTCCATTGGTCTCATCCAAAAGATTGCTTTTGTTGGGCATACACCGATGCATGCACCATCAGAAATACATCTTTCTGGGTAGAAGACAAATGCTTTACCTCTCTTCCAGCCTTCAACTGGTTTTACTCTAAGGACATCAGGACCAAGTGTTGTACAGATTTCTACACAGAGTGCGCATCCGATACACATTTGTTCACTTATGTCTGGAATAATTCCTACTGGCATAACAAAATTGAATCGTGATTCGGTCTTAATATAATTTTCCTAGATTTATGCATCTATAACGCCGTTTCAAATTTTATAACGCCGTTTCATTTTAGATCGCTTTACAATTTAATTTTTAATTATTTCAAAATTTTTAACTCAAAATTACTTTGAATTTTTTTGAGAAAATATACGGTTGATTTAGGCAATTTCATTATTTGTTTTCCTCCTGGCGATAAAATCCATTCATTATTGTCTTTTTTTCTAGCCATTGCAGTAATTATAATTGTAGAATTATTTTGTTTTCCTAATGATGAAAGTAACATTATGCATGAATTAACAAATCTTGCAGATTCTAAATCATCAAATAAATTATAAATTCCATTAAATGAATCAATTATAATTAAAAATTCCTTTTTTGATATTTTTGAAATGATTTCAGATAATTTTTCCTGCCAATTTAGCTTATTTGGTTGAAAAATTACTAAATTTTCTTGTTTTTGAATCATTTTTGATTCAATATATCCTGAATATAGTAAATCCATATCTACAAACATAATTGGATTTTTTACAGAAATTATCAATTTATTTAAAAATTCTATTTTATGAAAAGAATTTGAACATAATACTAAACTAGGAATATTTTTTTTAAATTCATTTTGAACATTTTTTAAATTATCATCTAAAATTATCTTAGGATTTTTATCCAACACAAAAGTTACTCTTTACAGATATAATAATGAATTTAGTATCTAAAGATATTTCAGATGATTTTCCTTCGTCAAACAAAGTTTATCTAAATAATGCATCTGTTTCTTTGATGCCATCTCAAAGTATTGATTCAATGAAAGATTTTTTAATTGAATATAATTCTGTTGGACCTGACTCTAAAGATTCAGAATCATTTGTCGCTAATAAATTAAAAAATATTAGAAAAATTATTGCAAAAATTATTTGTTGTAAACCTGAAGAAGTAATTTTAACTCAAAGTACTACTGACGGGATTAATATTGTTGCAAATGGACTTTCATTTAATGATTCATCTAATATTATAATTCGTGGAATGACACATGAACACCACTCAAATTTTTATCCATGGATTAAATTAAAAGATAAAATCTCAATTAGAAATCTTTCAATTGATCAAAATGGATTTTTTAAACTAGAAGATTTAAAATCAAATATTGATAATAATACAAAATTATTAGCTATAAGTCATGCTTTGTACAATACAGGTGCTATTTTACCAATCGAAAAAATTTCTAAAGTTCTTAAAAATCAAATTCCATTTTTTATTGACAGTGCACAAACAATTGGTTGTAGTGGAGATCATGATGTATCGAAATTAAAATGCGATTTTATGTCCTTTAATGGTTCTAAGTGGCTATGTGGACCCATGGGAACTGGTTTATTTTATTGTAAAAAGGAATCTAGTGAATTATTAGAACCAAAAACAATTGGTGGTGAATCTGCTATTGAAAATGATAATAATTTAATTTTTAAAGATTTACCAGACAAATTTCAGACTGGTTTTAGAAATTATGTTGGAATTGTAGGATTAGAATCTTCTGTCAAGTATTTGTTAAATTTTGGTATGAAAAACATTCGTAAAAAAAACCAATATTTATCTAATCTTTTTAGAGAAGAATTAGAAAAAATTCCTAATATTATTTTGTATGGACCAGATGATCCAAATGAACGAACTAGTATTGTGTCATTTAACATTAAAGGTTTTGATTCTCAAAAAATTGTAGATAGATTTGAAAAACAAAATATTGTTTTGGCTGTTAGAGAAATAATGGAACAAAAGATCATTCGTGTATCTCCACATTTTTTTAATACTGAATCAGATTTGCTTAAAGTAGTAGATGAACTTAAAAAATTATAGATTTTCTTGTTCTTCTATTACCATCATAGTTAATGTTGATTGAACTTTACTAATTTTTCTAATCTTATTTGTGATTATTGATCGTAATTTTTCAGCATTATCTGATGATATTTTTAAAACTATATCATATACTCCGTAAACCCCTCTTACTTCATATTTTACTTCTTCTTCTTCAAGAATCTCTTTAATTTCTTTAATTATTGATACGTCCGTACCTAAATCTGAATTTAATAATACGTAAGCAGTAGGCACAATTCTATTTTTGATAAAACAGTATTTAACTTTTCATAATTTGAAAATTAATTATTTTTTAATTTATTTTTTACAATTTAATTTTGAATTAATCTATTTCAATATTTTTCGTAATGCTAAAAACATAGTAAATTTCATTAGATGATAATATGAGTAAACCTGGTAATATTTGGAGAAAAGTTCATGGAAAAATTACAAAAAAACCTACCAATTTTTCTTGGTTAATTGAAGAAAAATTGGCTGGTTCAGGAATTCCTACATCACTAGATGAATTTGATTGGCTTTTAGATCAAGGAGTACAATCTATTGTAACCATGACTGAAAATGCTTTACCTGCTGAATGGACTAATAAAATCAATTATTTGCATGTCCCAACAGCTGATTTTCATGCTCCTGATATGGAAGGAATAGATTCTGCAGTTGAATTTATTCAAAATCAAAATCAAAGTAATCAATCAGTAATGGTTCATTGTGCTGCAGGGTTGGGAAGAGCTGGAACAATTCTTGCATGTTATTTTATAAAATATAAAAATTATTCAGCTAAAAATGCAATTGAGAAAATTAGAAAAGAAAGACCTGGTTCTATTCAATCAGACGTACAAGAATTAGCAATAAGTTATTATGAAAAATATGTAAGAAATTAGTTTATACAAATTCTGAAACTAATTTTCCATCAACGTTTTTAATTTTCAACGTAATGTTTTCTTGAAAATGTAAAGTCAATCCACCTTCAACATCTGGATCCTCAACCTTTACCAATTCCAACATTTTGAGTTTATCAAATTTTTCCATTCATAATCACCTATTCTGGAATTGATACGGTTTCAATTTTTCCATCAACTGCTTTGATAAACATAAACCTGTTATCTTTAAAGATGAAAGTAATTCCACCTTCTTTGTCAGGTTCTTCGACTTCAAGAATTGGTTGTCCTAATAGACCGTCATATTTTGCCATTGTTAATTCAAGAAAAAAGTTCCTTATATCCTAATTGATTTCAATTTCTATTTCATTAGAATTATTTTTGATATTTCCTGGTTCAGTATAATCATGTTTTTGCCATGATGAAAATACTTCTGCTCCAATCTTATGTTTACCTTTTCCTAAATCAGATGCTTTGAATACAAACTTTTCATTAAAGTCAAGGAATTCTTCTCTAACTTCTTCTTCAGATAATCTGATAAATGGTTCAAAGTTTTTTGCTATTTGAACCCAAATTCTTCTATCTTTCATTGGATTAACTAATTTTGGATTTCTTGTCCAGAAAATTGCAGCTTTTCGATATGAATCGATAGTTCTTCCTAATTCCTTCTTCCTAAATCCACCGGATGTCAATTTTATACCATATTTGAGTTTCATTGAAACATCATTGTTATTGTATGCTTTAGTCCAATTTGCTTCATTGAATGCATTTCTGAGACCTCCTTCAATTGAAAATTGGACATTTATCTCAATATTTTCGTCAGATGAGTACTCTTCTTTAGATTTTACGAGTGTAATTTGTGAAATTTTGCTTTCTGCCATGTACAGTTCATATGATTTATATCCGCAATAAGTGCTTTTTCTGAATACATGAATGCACAAGTAATCAGTTCAGAAGCCAAAGAAATCAGTATTTCGGTCACAGAAACCGATATTGGAGTCCTATACATTATTCAGCATGAACTTCTAAAGGCTTCAAATGTTGATTTTGCAGGTGTAATTGTTAAACATCCATTAACCAATGAATGCTGGATGAGAATTAATTCTAGTACAAAACCATTAACTGAAGTTAAAAAATCAGCTGATTCTGCAATAAAAATGGCTGAAGAGTTCAAAGAATTATTTAATTCAAAATTAAGGTAAATAAAATTGAAATTTTGCCCCAAATGTGAGGTTAAACTAAAAAAAGGTAATTCTGGCCTTGAATGTTCAAAATGTGGATACACTGAAGGAGAAAAAGTAACAGAAAAGAAAAAAATTGTTACTGAAGAAGAACCAGATTTTTCACTTCTTGCTTTTGAAGGAGATGAAGGTGAAGATACTAATCCTACAGTAAAAATAGATTGTGAAAAATGTGGTCATGATGAAGCAGTAGCTTGGATGTTTCAAACTAGAAGTGCTGATGAACCAACAACTAGATTTTATCGTTGTCAAAAGTGTAAATACACTTGGCGTGATTACACATAAGGTTTAACTGGAACTTATAGTCAAGAAAATTAAATTGACTTTCGGAGCTAAAACAAGTGGTTCAGATGATCTTAAGGCTATTATTTCTGCAATATCCACATTAGTTGAAGAAGCAACTTTTGTTGCAACAGCTGAAGGAATTACTTTTAGAGGAATGGATCCTTCTCATGTTGCTCTAATTGATATATCTTGGCCAAATTCAGCATTTGAAAAATATGAATGTGATAGTGATATTAAATTTGGAGTTAGAATAGATGAATTTTCAAAACTTATCAAACGTGCAGACAAAAAAGATAGTATCGAAATCAGTATTTCTGAAGAAAATATGTTACTTGTCACAGTTGGAAAAAATAAAAAATATAAAATACGTCTTATTGAAAGTTCTGCAACTGATACACCTTTACCAAAAATTCCATATGACTCAAAAATTATTTTAACATCCTCAAAATTTGATAAAATTCTTGGTGATGTACAAGTAGTATCTGATTATTTGACTATCAATACATCTGATTCTAAAGGAGATTTTTCTGGAAAAGGTGATTCTGGAGAAGTAGTTATTGATCTTGATAAAGATGCAGAAGATATTGAAGAAATTTCTTCAATAGCTGATAGTACTGGTACTTACAGTCTTGAATACCTTAATCCAGTAGTTAAAGCCGTAGGCAGTAATGCTGGATTCATTACATGTGAATTTTCTAGTGCAAAACCCCTCAGAATTGAGTTTAAAGTTGCAAATATAGGCAGAATTCACTTTTATCTTGCTCCACGCGTAGAAAGTTAAAGCATTTAAAGATTGAATAATTCAGATACATTGAATTGAAACTTGTTATAAAATATGGTGGAACGTCAATTTCCAACGCAAAAGATATCCAAGCAGTATCTAAACATGTGAATGAATTATCTAAAAAACATCAAATTGTATTAGTTTGTTCTGCAACAAGTGGAACAACCGACGATCTAATTGAAATATCTGAATCAATCAAAAAAGAAAATAAATCTAAAGCAGAACAACTTGTATCAAAAATTACCAATAGACATAAACAATTAGCAAAACAAACAATCAAAAAATCTGATGTACAAAAAAAATTATTAATTAAATTAAATGAAGATTTTAAAGAACTTCTTGCATTAATAGATGGTTTAGTTTTGTTAGGTGAAGTTACATCAAGATCAATGGATTATTTAATTTCATTTGGTGAAAGATTATCTATAAAATTAGTTGCTGCAGCAATAAATGATTTAACAAAAAAATCAATATCTCTAACTGGTAAAGAAGTTGGAATTGTTACAGATTCTAATTTTGGTGAATCAAAACCACTTATAGATACAACTAGATTAAGAGTATCAAAAAATATTGATGCTCTATTTTCTAAAAAAACAATTCCTGTAGTTGGTGGATTTTCAGGTGCAGATCAACATGGACATACGACAACATTTGGCAGGGGAGGTTCTGATTATTCAGCAACAATAATTGGATCTTGTATAAAAGCAGATGAAATTTGGTTAATGAGTGATGTTGATGGGCTAATGACTGCAGATCCAAAAATTGTTAAAAATGCAAAATTACTCAAAGAAGTATCATACACTGAAGCAATTGAAATGGCTTTATTTGGTGCTAAGCAAATTCATCCAAGAACATTTGAGCCTCTATTAACTAAAAAAATACCAATGAAAATTAGAAATTCATTTAGTACAAATAATGAAGGAACTTTAGTTACATCTTCACCTTCAACATCTGTAAAAAATACTGTAAAATGTGTGAGTAATATTCGAAATAATGGATTAATAGATATTCGTGGTGGAAGTATGATTGGAACACCTGGAACTGCCGCTAAAATATTTGCAACTTTAGCAAAAGCTGGAATTAATGTTATGATGATTTCTCAAAATCCTTCTGAATCAAGTATTACTATTGTAGTTAAAAATACTGATCTTGATAAATCTGTAAGTGTACTAGAAATGGATCTTTTAGGAAAAATTATAAAAAAATTAGAAGTTACTACTGGAGTATCCATTATTGCATTAATTGGTTCTGGAATGAGAGGAACAATTGGTGTTGCATCAAAAGTTTTTGCAGCAATTGAGAAAAATAAAGTAAATGTATCTATGATTACTCAAGGTTCATCAGAACTTAATCTTGCATTAGTCGTTAAAAATTCTGATACCAATTCAGCTGTACGTGCAATACATAATGCATTTGAACTAGATAAAATCAATTAAGACAAATCATTTAAAGTAATAAAATTAGTCAAAATTATTGAAAAAAATTATTATTGTTTTGATTATTGGAATTTTTGTTACAGGAATTATTTCAATTTCAACTTTTTCAGATCAATATGTTGATGCCGGTTCTACAAAAAAAGTTCATTTTACTCAAACAATTACATCATCTCAGGATCCTGGATTAGGCCATGAAAATCATCAATTAGCGCTTATTTTATCACCAAATGAAGGCACAATCTATGATGGTTCTATGACATTTACTTCTAGTGATTTAGTCAATGTAGTTGTTTTACATGAAATTAATCAAAATGATGTACAAGGTCAAGATACATGGACTGTGAATGAAAATACAATTTATGGTTTATCTTTAATTGATCCACAAAAAAAATCAGGTTCTTTTGAATTTACAGGTGCAGGACTTGGATTACATTCAACAAATTCTAAAGAATTTACAACAACTGTTAGTGTTGATGGTTGGATTAGAGGACAGCCTACTCAAGTAATTGCACAAAAACTTGAATTAGAAAAAGATGATCCTTTATTATTACTTTCAAGAGCTAATGTTCCAGCTATGATTCCAATGCATAAAGGAATTCATAATACAAATGAAATTTTTTACATAATTACTGATTCTAGTGATAAAGATTATGTAAATATTATTTCAGAAAAACAAAAATGGAATATTCAATTATCTAAATCACTTAAGGATACTCCAAAAAATAATTTTCAAAAAATTTTCATTTTTAAAAATGGAATTAAAGGAGATGGATTTTTTGGATTTCAAAATGAAATTTTTTCTAGTACACCAAAACAATCAGATTACACTCCATTAGCATCTATAATTGAAGTTACATGGAAAACAGGTCAAAAAGAAATAATTTTTGAATCCGCATCTGATATTATTGATGCTGAAAAATCTGGTAGAATCAAATTTAATGAAACAAATGTAATTGTTAATGCCCCTCAAATAAAATGGTCAGAAGGTCAGATGAAATTACGTTCTGATAAACAAATTAGTAACGAAATGTCATTTTCTGGAGGTCAAATTACTGAAATTAATGAAGATGAACTTATTGTAACTTTTGTAGCTCATCGAAGCTGGGATTCTGAAGGAAAAACAATTTATCAAATTGTAACTGATGCTACTCCAATAGGACCTGCAAAATTAATGGGAGTAGTACATTCTCCAATTAATTCCAATCTTGTAACTCATTCCTCAATTACTGATCTTTTTCAATTTAAAAATGGGATTAAAGGATCAGGTTCTTTAGGTTTTCAACCAACAATTTCTAGTTCATCTACTAATGAAGAAAATTATAATCCAATTTCAAAAATTTATCTGGTAGAATGGCATAATTCGTTATCCGCACAAATTTTACAAACTAAATCTGATATAGATTCATTTCAAAATGATGATTTACTTACCGTTAGTATTGCACGACCAACAAATAATGAATTTATTATTAATTCTCCTATAGTAGATCCATTTCAATAAGAATATCACTAAACGGATAAATTAGTTAAAAAAGAAATTAATTTGAAATTGACTGGTAAACTCTACATTGTAGGTGTCGGTCCTGGACATCATGATCATATGACATTTCGAGCTAAAGAAGTAATTACTGAAAGTGATACTATTGTAGGATACGAAACTTATGTGAATTTAGTTCAAGATCTAATAGGTGGAAAAACTATTCATCGTTATGCTATGACACAGGAAGTTGAAAGAGCTCATCAATGTATTGATCTTGCAAAATCAGGGAAGATTGTTTCATTAGTTTCTAGTGGAGATCCTGGAATTTATGGAATGGCTGGATTAATTTATGAAACACTTGCTGCTACTGGTTGGGATCCTTCTGATGATCTTCAAGTAGAGATTATTCCTGGTGTATCAGCACTGAATTCGTGTGCATCCATTGTTGGTTCCCCGTTAATGACTGATTTTGCTGTTGTTAGTATGAGTGATCTTATGGTACCTTGGGAAATTATTCAAAAACGTGTAAAATCAGCTGCACAAGGCGATTTTGTACTTGTAATTTACAATCCTAAAAGTCAAAAAAGAGTTCATCAATTACAAGATACTCAAAAAATTCTACTTGAACATAGGAAACCTACTACACCTGTTGCAATTATTAAAAGTGCATATAGAGAATCTGAAGCTATTGTGATGACAAATTTAGAAAATTTACTTAATTTTGATGAAGAATTAGGTATGACAAGTACTGTAATTGTAGGTAATTCATCAACATATACTTACAAAGATTTAATGATCAATCCCAGAGGTTACAAATCAAAATATAATTTAGAAGAACAAACTAATCCTAATCTTAAAGTTTAGAAACTTTTCTTTATTGCTTCAGATATTTCTTCACTAAGATTTAGTTTTTCTCTTATTGGAGATATAATTTCTACCAGATAATTTCCTATTGTTTGTTTTAAATCTCCTGGATGTATTTTTCTTTCTTTAAAATCATTTTCTAATTCTTTATAATTTGAATATTTTACATTACCACCAAACTTTTCAGGTCTTTCAATTTTCATTTCGTTAAATTTACTAAAAACTATTGATTCAGCAATTGCTAGTATGGGATTATTTTCTATAATTCCTTCATCACACCATGCTTTGTTGATTTTTTTCCTAATTTCATCATCTGTATTGTGAATAAATATGCCTGAATTTGGATCTGATTTACTCATTTTACTAAGTTCACCACCAATCTTTTCATCTCCTTGTTTTTTTAATCCGGGAAGTAATTTATGATGAATAGAAACTGGAACTTTCCATTTCATTTTAGGAAAAATTTCTCTAACTAACATGTGTATTTTTCTTTGATCCATTCCAGCATGTGCTATATCTACATCCAAATAATGAATATCAACTGCTTGCATTGCAGGATAAAGTAATCTGGCAACATCAATTTTTTCATCACTTTCTGAACGTCCCATAATTGTGAGAGTTCTCATAGTTCTTTTCAATGACATATGTTTTGTAAATTTTACAAGATCTGACCAGTACTCTGGATTTTTTTCATATAATTCTGAACCTAAAACAATTTTTGCATCTGGACAAACTAATTTGAAAGCATCCTGATAATATTTTGAAACTTTAGAAACTGTATCCCAATTGCCTCCTAGTTTATCGTTAATAATTGTGTGCCAATCTGCAAGAAAAATTGTACAATTTACTCCAGCTTTAATAAAATCATTAATTTTGAATCCAGTACTGATTAAACTACCTAAATGTAAAAAACCAGAAATCTCTAAACCAATGTAATGATTTGGGGAAGAATTTGTTTTAAACAATTCAGTTAATTCTTCACGTGTTACAACTTCTTCAGTTGGAGCTTTTTCAATTAAATTTACTTTTTCTATGATATCCAAATCAAAACAACTTTCAAAATTAAAGCCTATAAAGATATCCAAAATAGTTGTGAGCTTTAGAATCTTTGAATATGGGTAAAATTCTATTATTTTTATGACTCTTGAAGAAGGACTAGAATTAATTAATAATTATAAAAAAGGTTTAGAAAAATTTTTAGAAACATTACCTGAACAATCAGTTCAATTAGGCTCTGAAATGATTCAAACTCTCACTTTAAATTCTAAAAACCAAATTGCAAATTTAGAAGCAATTGAAAAATCACTTAAAAGACCTGCAAAATCTTAATCTACTTAATTTTTAGAGTAATTATTTACAATTTTTTTTATGCTTTCTTAACTCTTCACTATAATCAAATTCAGCACCACATGCACGACATTTTTCCTTCTTTTTATTATGGGCTTTTTCTTGATGTCTTTTCAGTCTTTCAGAATCTGGTAATATGGTTCCACATTTTTTACATTTTAAATCATTTTTACTGGATCCAAATAATCCCATAATATACTATGTATCTAATAGTATAAAACATAATTTTAGATAGATTTTTTTAAAAAAAATTTCAATAAATTATGATTTTATTATTATAATTCTTCATCATCTAAGCTTTTTCTAGGTTTTACACTTAGATAAAATGCATGTGCACTAATAATGAATGATGCAAGAAATATTTTTGTTGCAAAAACTAAATTCCATGGGCGTTCAGGATCTGGATAAGCTACTGATAACATATCAATATCTGGAACTATTCCATCGATAATTCCTGCTGTTATTTGTGCATTTAAAACTGTAAAGTTGTATAGAACTTCATAGAAAGAAATTATTGTAAAGCTAAGTAGCATTAATTGAAGTAAAGCCATTTTTGTTCCAATAATTTTTTCGCCTGCAGTTCGCTTCCATCCAATTCTAGTTACACAATACCATCCAATTATTGTAGAGAAAAATATCCAAGTTGAAATTCTAGCAAAATTTTCAAAAGGAATAGTTGTATTATGAATTACTTCACCCATAACATATGTTCCATTTGCTAACCACTCTAACATTGTAGCATAAACACCAAAGACTAAAGTAGAAACCATGATAGCTCCACAAACATAGAAAATATACAAATAAACTTTGTAACCTGTATCTGTTTTTTCTAAATGTCTTGGTTTCATTCTATGATTTGCCAATTTTTGAAATATAAAAATTCATAGCTATTAAATGAGATTTATAGAGTAGTTGTTATGAGATTAATTATTGAAAATACCCATAAACATTCCTTTTGTAGGCAGAGAAGAAATTTCAGTAGTTACATCTATTCTTAAAAATGGTGCTTTAACTTCTTCAGCAAATAAAGGTGGAAAATATGTTCAAGAGTTTGAAAAATCTGTTTCATCATTTGTAAATTCAAAATATACTATAGCTGTAAATTCTGGTACTGCAGCATTACAAGCAGCACTATATGCTTTAGACATTAAATATGGCGATGAAGTTTTGATTCCATCTTTTACTTTTGTTGCAACTGCAAATTCTGTACTATCAACTGGGGCAAAACCCATTTTCGTTGATATTTTAAAAGAAAATTTTACAATGGATCCAAATGATCTTGAGAAAAAAATTACAAAAAAAACTAAGGCAATTGTTCCTGTACATCTCTATGGTAATGTAGCTTATTTAGACAAAATTTCAGAAATTGCTAAAAAATTCAACATACCAATAATAGAGGATTCAGCTCAATCACTTGGATCTACTTTTAAAAATAAACATACTGGTACATTTTTTGAAATGGGATGTTTTAGTATGTATCCTGCAAAAGTAATGACTGCTGGAGAAGGTGGATTTGTTGTTACAAATAGTAAAAAATTGAGAGACAAATTACTAATGATTAGAAATCATGGAATGGTGAAAGGATATGATACAAGAATATTAGGTCTTAACTTAAGATTACCTGAAATAAATGCAGCAATTGCAAAAATACAAATGAAAAAATTACCAAAATTTTTAAAAACTAGAGAACGGAATGCAAAACTTTTGTCAGAATTACTTTCAACATCTAAACTAAATTTACCAATTCAAAGAAAAAATGAAAAAGTCAATTGGTATCTTTATACAGTTACTACACCAAAACGTAATCTTCTTTTGAAAAAACTTGATGAAAAAGGAATAGGTGCAGCCTCATACTATCCAATACCTGTTCATAAAACTCCATTTTACAAAACAAAAATAAAATTATCTGTAACTGATTGGGCTGCATCACAAGTACTATCTTTACCAATTCATCCTAAAGTGACTACAAAAAATATTGAATTCATATCAAAATCAATTTTTGAAATACTTTGAACAAACTAAGTGATGTAATTGGAAAACTTTGTGAGACACTTCTACCCATTCCAGAGGAATTCTATATCGGTAACACAAATTCATCAATTTGTGTCTGTACACTTTCTAGCATTAAATTATTAAAAGAAATAAAAAATTCTAAAATTATTGAAAATGTTGCAATAGCTGGAAGATTATTTACTGAAAATAAAGGAATTGATTCAATTATTAAATATGTTAATCAGAATAAAAAAATTAAAACAATAATTGTATGTGGAAAGGAAGTTTGGGGACACAAATCAGGTCATTCATTATTTCAATTACATAAATTTGGAGTTGATAAAAATAATAGAATTGTTAACTCAACTAGTCCTGAACCGATTCTAACTGTTTCAAATTCACAAATACAGTATTTTCAAAAAGAAATTACACTTGTAAATTTGATTAATGAAACAAATCTGCAATTAATTATAAATAAAATTCAAACTGACTAGTAACCATTTTTTTGTCTTTCGTGATTAATTTGGTTCTTTCTTTTATATTCATCTAAAATATCATCAGGGGTTAATTTCAATTCTAATGATGCTTGAACTACAAAATGCCATATGTCAATTAATTCCTCTCTAGCCTCATTTTGATTAAATTCAGTAGGTGTTTTCCACCATTTCCAATTTGTGGTTCTTTGTAATTCAACAGCCTCATGCATTATTGCAGTACATAATGCAGAAACTCTACCTTCTACATCTTTTGGGTATCTATCTAATTTCATTATTTCAGACAAACCTTTCTGAAGTTTGAAAATTTCATCTAATCTGTCTTCATTTTTTTCTGACATGATAATTTATTTTTAAAATTATTTACTTAAGTCTTTTTAGAATTGGATCATTTTTTCATATGATTTCAAACGTTTTGTTATGTCACCTTTTTTTATTTTTAACAAACCATCTAAACCATATCTTTCAACTGCAAATGAACCAAGTACATTTCCATATACTACAGCTTTTTTAATTTCTGAAATTTTTGTTGTTTTTTTACTAGCAAGATATCCAATCATTGCACCTGCAAATGAATCTCCCGCACCGGTAGGGTCTACAACATTTTCTAATGAAAATCCTGCAGTAGGAAAAACTACATCATCAAAAAACATCAAAGAACCATGTTCTCCTTTTTTAATTATTATATATTTTGCACCCCATTGTTTCATTTTTTTTGCACATTTGATTAAATTATGTTCTTTTGTTAACAGTTTAGCTTCTTCATCGTTAATTACGACTGCATCCACATTTTTTATCATTTTAATCACTGCATCCCTTTTTGTGGAAATCCAAAAATCTATTGTATCGCACATTGAAAATTTTACATTATCAAATTCTTTAATTAATTTAGTATTTTGTTCTGGGTCATTATTTGCAAGATATACAAATTGTGATTTTTTATATTCATCTGGTACAACTGGTTTAAAATTTTCAAGAACATTCAATTCTGTTTTTAAAGTAGATCTTGTGCTTAGAGTATTATCGTATTTTCCATCATATCGAAATGTTTTTCCTTTGTTAATTGCTAATCCCTGTAAATCCAGATATTTTGATAAAATGTTGTGATTCTTTTTTGAAAAATCATCTCCAACTACTGCAATCAACCCAGTTTTTACAAAATTACTTGATGAAATTGCTGCATATGTTGCAGCCCCTCCTAAAACATTTTTTAGAGTTTTAGTTGGAGTTCTAATTGTATCATAAGCAGTTGATCCAAAAACTGTAAGCATTAAATAAAAAATTAATTTTATTGTATAAATTTCCTTGTTTGTTCTTCATTTGGGTAATAATCAAATGGAACATTAATTGATGTTACCAATAAATCATATTTTGTGATTCCTGATATTTTTACAGATTTAGATTCATCTGAATTAGAATTTGTTGCAAAAGTTCCTTTTACAAAACTTGTACTTATTGGATATAATGTAAAAGATTCTAAATGACCTTCTCCTACTATTTCATCATCATAAAATACAAAAAATTCAGTTTTGCCTGCTGGCAGTGTCAACAGTGATGGATTTTTAAATTCTAATTCAATTTTGTAATTTGATTCTTTTTTATTTTCATTAATGATCGCATTTTCAGAAAGATTAACTGATATTTGTGATACTGATTGAATTTGTGAGTATCCTAAGAAACCAATTACTAAGAAAAATAGAATTATTACACTTTTTTTCTTTAATGATGTCATATTGAACTCTCAAATTTTTTTCTTTTAAGGTAAAATTGATAAAAAATCCTAATTATTTGTGTAAAATTTTTGATTTAATCTTAAATCTCATTAGAGCTATCTCAATAAATCAAAATTAACCTAATTATTTTCATTGGCACGAATTAAACTCAAACTAGGTGAGAATGAAATTGAAGTAGATTCAAGAGATTTCTATGTTGATAATCAGACATTAGGTGAAATTATTGATAATATTTCTCAATATATGCCAGAAAATCAAGCAAAAATCGTTTACGAATCTGATTCTAATCAAATTTCAAATAAACTAGATAGTGGCTTGGAATCATTAGATGATGCTGAAACATTTGAACCTGAATTTAATGAACCAAAGTATATTCAATCTAGTGAAATTTTATCAAAACTAAAAATTTTAGAAACTAGCAAGTTTTTTGATTTACCTAGATCAGTTGGTGAAACAGTTCAACAACTTAGAGAATATGGATGGGCTACAAGTACATTAGATGTTTCAAAAGTATTAGCAAAAATGGCATTAACTAAAAAATTCACTAAAATTTCAACTGAAAATCAAATTCGTTATTCGATTGAACAATTACCAATATCTAGTTAGAAGAATAATTACATTTTATACAATCAGAAAAAATTTCTCCATCTAAGTGATCAAAATGTGTGTTACATTGTTGACATGTATGATGCATATCAAAATATCCATCTTTTTCTGTAATTCCTATCTTGTTAGATTCAAGATTTGTGCTTTTACACTTTATACAATGACAACCACATTCTATTTTCATAATTTTTCTCAGATAATGTATGTATAGTTTCTGTATCTATACAAATCATTGGATAAAAAACGTGAAGTTCCCATAGAAATTGATGATCATTTCAAACTTTTTGGAAAAGAACCATGGGAAGTAGAGTATGGTGAAAAATGTCCCGTATGTGATGTTAGAATAGATGAATATGGTTTTTGTTCATGTGGCTCTAGTGGAGACTAAATTTTTTCATAAAGGGTATAGTCAATACAATTACAAATCCCATTATCAATGGAATAAACATTGAAAATTCTGGTATTACCGTAGTCCCAATAATTGTTATGTCTCCAGTTGATTGAGGGTTAATACTTAACAAAACATTCTTCTCATCTTTTACTTGTTGTTGATATCCTATTTTTTCATCATCAAGCAATACTAAATATGGTCCACCTAACAATTCTTCTGGTAAAATAATTATAACTTTTTTATTTTTTTCATTTACTTGAAAACTAATACTTTTTGATGCTTGTTCAAAATTAAATTCATTAACTTCAGAATCAGTTATAATTTTTACATCAAATTTATTTTCTTCCCATTCAACGTTTTCAATTACTTTTGGAATTTCATTATAGTATTCTACCACAATATATCCTCCACCATTTATTGAAATTCCTTTTTTATCATTTAATTGTATTAAATTACTATTAAGAAAAATAAATTCTGTTTCTTCTTCAAATATAATTGAAAATGTTTCTGGATATCCAATATTCAATTTTGAAATACTATCTGATTTC
>Ga0233435_1001744_pt1 | contig 20125 bp, 11 predicted proteins | sample SI_122_August201_3_FD_182735 | JGI IMG/M metagenome (GOLD analysis project Ga0233435, IMG submission 182735) | Seawater microbial communities from Saanich Inlet, British Columbia, Canada - SI_122_August2016_135_MG | ecosystem: Environmental > Aquatic > Marine > Inlet | place: Canada: British...
CAGAAATTAAATCAACTAAAGGAATAGTGATTTGATTATTAGAAATTGTAGCATTAGCACCATTAACAGTAGCAGAGCTAGCATCAGTAGTATCAATAACTAATCAATTAGCAAATCTAGAATTAGCCTCAGTTTCAGAATAAGTAGAAACAATAGCATCTCAGTTAATAGCAATTGTAGGATTAACTGCGACAACATCATCAGCATTAACTAGAAAACTAGAAGTAATCTCAGCAGAATGCCCAGTACTAGAAGTAACAACAATATTGAAAGTATGACTACCAACAGAAATTAAATCAACTAAAGGAATAGTGATTTGATTATTAGAAATTGTAGCATTAGCACCATTAACAGTAGCAGAGCTAGCATCAGTAGTATCAATAACTAATCAATTAGCAAATCTAGAATTAGCTTCAGTTTCAGAATAAGCTGAAACTATAGCAGTTCAATTAATAGCAATTGTAGGATTAACGGCAACTGTTTCTGTATATTTTTCAAAAGTTATACTAGAATACGTATTTCACCAAATACTATCTGTATTTTTTGCATGAACATAAATAGTATGAATTCAATCACTTAAACCAGAAACATCAATATCTCAATTAAAAGTAACAGATAAATCAGCACTTCAAACTGTTAAATCACTACCAGCATCATCAGATCAAGTAGTATCAATAAAATATTCAACTTGAGTTATATTTAAAGATCCATGAGTAGCAAGTCCAGCAATAGTAGCTGTAGAACTAGATCTTTCAGGAAAATTTAAATTAGAAATAGTCGGTTTAGAATTATCTACACTTACTTCTAAAGCAGAAGAAGTAGTAGTATTTCAAGCTGCATCAGTAGCTACAGTATAAAAATACCAAGTACCGTTACTTAAAACACTAGTATCAAAATCACTAGATCTAAAAGGACTTCAATCATTATCTGTAGAAATTGTTGTACCTCAGCTAGCATCTCAATCATTTTCATAGAAAAATTCAACATTTACAGAATTTGTTTCAACAACACTAGCTTCAATTATTTGAGAACCTCAAATAGAAGCGGAAGATGCTGGAGATGAAATAGAAACTGTTGGAGCAGTTATATCTTGAGAAAAAGAGTTATCAATATTATCACTAGAAACATTTCAAGCAGAATCAGTAGTATTTAAAGTAGCAGTAATAGATCAATCAGCAAGAGCAGAAGCAATTGCCGTAGTTCAATCAATACTCACAGAGAAATCTCAATTACCATCAACAGAAACAGAATTATTAGTAACAGAATTAGTTCAATCATTTAAAGAAACACTAACAGTAGAATTAGCCTCAGCAGTACCAATAACACTGATAGCAGCTTTTTCAGAATCATTAATAACTCAATCAGTAGCAATAGAAGTAATAGTAGGAGTTACAGGAGAGTTAGCATCAATAATTAAATCAGAACTTTCAGTAAGGGTAGTAAAAGCAGAATTAGAATTTCAAGCAGAATCATTTAAAACAATACTAACAGGAGTAGTTCAAGCAGTTCTATCATCATTACTTTCAATAACAGTATAAGTAACAGAGTAAGTATTATCATTATTGTCAGTAAAATTAGTAACAGCCACTCAGTTAAGAGTAATACTTCAAGCAGTTAATAAAGTTTCTCAAGCATCAATAATGATAGATTCAGTATCACCAACCTTTTTAGTTCAACCAACTACAGTAGCTGAAGTAATAATCGGAGCAGTTATATCTTGAGAAAAAGAGTTATCAATAGTATCACTAGAGATATTTCAAGCACTATCAGTAGTGTTTAAAGTAGCAGTAATAGATCAGTCATTAAGAGCAGAAGCAGAAGCTGTAGTTCAATCAATACTCACAGAGAAATCTCAATTACCATCAACAGAAACAGAATTATTAGTAACAGAATTAGTTCAATCACTTAAAGAAACACTAACAGTAGAATTAGCCTCAGCAGTACCAATAACACTGATAGCTGCTTTTTCAGAATCATTAATAACTCAATCAGTAGCAATAGAAGTAATAGTAGGAGTTGCAGGAGAGTTAGCATCAATAATTAAATCAGAACTTTCAGTAAGAGTGGTGAAAGCAGAATTAGAATTTCAAGCAGAATCATTTAAAACAATACTAACAGGAGTAGTTCAAGCAGTTCTATCATCGTTACTTTCAACAATAGTATAGGTAACTGAATAAGTATTATCATTATTGTCAGTAAAATTAGTAACAGCCACTCCGTTAAGAGTAATATCTCAAGCAGTTAATAAAGTTTCTCAAGCATCAATAATGATAGATTCAGTATCACCAACCTTTTTAGTTCAACCAACTACAGTAGCTGAAGTAATTACAGGAGAGTTAGCATCAATAATTAAATCAGAACTTTCAGTAAGAGTAGTAAAAGCAGAATTAGTATTTCAAGCTGAATCATTTAAAACAATACTAACAGGAGTAGTTCAAGCAGTTCTATCATCATTACTTTCAATAACAGTATAAGTAACAGAGTAAGTATTATCATTGTTGTCAGTAAAATTAGTAACAGCCACTCAGTTAAGAGTAATATCTCAAGCAGTTAATAAAATTTCTCAAGCATCAATAATGATAGATTCAGTATCACCAACCTTTTTAGTTCAACCAACTATAGTAGCTGAAGTAATAATCGGAGCAGTTATATCTTGAGAAAAAGAGTTATCAATAGTATCACTAGAGATATTTCAAGCACTATCAGTAGTGTTTAAAGTAGCAGTAATAGATCAGTCACTAAGAGCAGAAGCAGAAGCTGTAGTTCAATCAATACTCACAGAGAAATCTCAATTACCATCAACAGAAACAGAATTATTAGTAACAGAATTAGTTCAATCACTTAAAGAAACACTAATAGTAGAATTAGCCTCAGCAGTACCAATAACACTGATAGCTGCTTTTTCAGAATCATTAATAACTCAATCAGTAGCAATAGAAGTAATAGTAGGAGCATCAGGAGAGTTAGCATCAATAATTAAATCAGAACTTTCAGTAAGAGAAGAGAAAGCAGAATTAGAATTTCAAGCAGAATCATTTAAAACAATACTAACAGGAGTAGTTCAAGCCGTTTTATCATTATTACCTTCGATAACAGTATAAGTAACAGAATAAGTATTATCATTGTTATCAATAAAACCATTAACAGCAACTCAGTTAAGAGTAATATTTCAAGCAGTTAATCAAGTTTCTCAAGCATCAATAATAATAGTTTCAGTATCACCAACTTTTTTAGTTCAACCAACTACAGTAGCTGAAGTAATTACAGGAGAATGAGCATCAATAACTAAAGGATTAGTTTCTGTTAATGTATTAAAAACAGAGTTGCTATTTCAAGCAGCATCAACTAAATATAAAATAATTGTATTTCAATTTCAAGTATCATTCATTCATCATTCAGTGATTGTGAAAGTAGCTGTATATGTAGTATCTCAATTATCAACAAAGTTTGTCATACTAGAACTAGAATTATTTAAACTATAGCTATCAATAGTAAGTCAAGTTTCAGTTGAATCTATAATAATATCAAAAGAATCATCAACTTTTTTAGTTCATCAAGCTGATGTTATTGAATTAATAGTAGGACTTGTGTTATCTACAGAAAAAGTTGGGCTTATACCTATAGTAGCTAGATTTCAATTTTTTAGATATAGTTTTAAACTACTTATTGTGTATCACGTTGTATTCCAAGAATAGTTATTTGCATTATCTCATATAGTAGATATAGAGTTAAAACTATTTCAATTATCGGTAGAATAATATAAGTTTTTTCATGATCATATACAATCATTCCCATTATAATCCCATGTAATAGAATAGTTAGATCCATTTATAGAATCTAAATTTGAAGGAGCAGTAAAAGTCATATCTCAACTATTACAAGTACCATCACTAATTGCAGCATAAGTATTTCATATTAATATAAAATAACTTATACTTAGTATTCATATAATACTAGAATATTTCAAAAATTTATTTTTAACCATTTTAACAAAATTAAAAAATAAAAAATAACCAAAATAATAATAATTTATCATTCTGTTATAAAACTTTTCAGATTATGTTAAAGAACATAACTATATACCATAAAAATTTGTTTTATTTTTAAGACAAACAAAAAAAGCAGATAAATATCACCTCTTAAATATTTGTAAAAACTTAACTAATAAATAGTTATGTAAAAGAGAATTAATTTAACCACTAATATATTTATTAGTTATTAAGTTTTATATATTTTTATTTTGGCACCTACAATTTTATTAATAAAAAAATAAAAGTCAAAAAAAAATATTTTTTAATACAGATTAAAAAATATTTTTTTTTTGACTTTTATTCATTTTTTTATTAAACTAAAAAGTGGATAGATTAAAACTTCATTTATGTTCGCCAAAACAAAATATAAAACTTAACTAATAATTTATATAGTTATGTTTGAAGTTTAATCTACCCACTTTTAACTATTAGTTAATTAATAATTGTATATTTTACTTTGGCTTGAATATATTATTAAAAAATAAAAATTAGTCAAAGGAAAAAATATTTTTTTAATTTGTATTAAAATTTTAAATCTTATTTTTTAGATTAAGCCAATTAATAATATATATTAAGTTTATACAAATATTTTAATTTTGACATAAAGTGTTTTAGTATTATTATGTATTAATGTAACAAATATAAAAAAAAATTATGATTTATAATATAAAAATAGTAGTTGTAATCGATAAAAAAAATATTGATAATAATTATTATAATATTTTGTGAAGTATTCTGAATCTTTTATGAGATGATACATCTATAAAAGAATGAATATTATCAGTTTCAAATATTTATAAAAGAGATGACTGATTATGTAATGTAAATATATCTATTAATGGAAAAGATAATTTTAATAAAATTATTTTGTTAATACAAAATAAAAAAGAGATAAATTTAAATTGAAAATTTTATAAAATTAAATGAATTGATTTTAATTTTAATATATTTGATGATAATATAAATTTTATTGAATATAAACAATTTGAAGTCAAATTTAAAACACCAACAATAGTAAAAAAAGAAATGAATGGTATTGATATTAATCAATTATTACCACTACCAGAAGTATTTTTAATGTCATCTATAAGAAAGTATAATAATTTATTCAAAAAAGATTTAAATCTAATAGAAATTAAAAATAAAATCAAAAATAATATAATTATATCTAGGTTTAATATCTATACTAAATTAGTTACAATAAAAAATAATACAAAAGCATGAGTTGTTTGAATAGTTAAATATGAATTATTAGAGGAAATAGATAATGATATTAAAATTATCATATATAATGCTTTAAAGTTAGCTTGATTAATTTGAATTTGAACATGAGTTAGGTTAGGTTTATGACAAATAGGGGTTTATTTTAATAAAAAGTAATTTATGGAAAAAAAAGTAATAGATTTTTATAAAGTAATTATAGCAAGTTATTTACATGATATTTGAAAACTTTTTGTAAGAGCCTGATATAAAAGAATAACTAATGATTTTAATATATCTCATGCTGAACATTTGAAGAATTTGTTTGATAATGGTAGTGAATACATAAAACAAAATTTATGAGAAAATGATTCATTACAAAGTAAAATAGAAAATATAAATAAAAATATTTTTTGGAATGACATATGAACTTTATGAAGTTTACATCATTGAAGAGATTATTCAAAATATTGAAAAATAGATTTTAAATGAAATGAATATGATAGAGAATTTAGACAAATGGTATTTTGTATATATATGGCTGATAATATATGAAGTTTTGATAGGTTAACTGATTTTAATAGTGAAAATATTGATAATGTTAACTTTAGAGAACAGTGATTAACATCTATTTTTGAAAATATTTTAGATTTATCAGATAATAAAGATTTTACCAATAATTTCTCTCATGAAGCTAAAACATTAGATGAAAATAATATAAATAATTTCATACCTAAAAAAACTAAAACTAATTTTAAAAAATTAGCAGATAATTTTTTAACTGATTTAATTGATTTAATATATGATAATGTTAATTTAAAAAATGAATTAGAATTTAAACTTTTTATTTCTAAGCTTGATATATTAGTACAAAAATATTTTACTTTTGTACCAAGTGATGTTTATCAATGAAAGATTTTTGATATTAGTTTATATGATCATACAAAATTAGTAGTTGCTAATACTGTTGTATTATATAAAAAATACTTTGATTCAAAAAGTTTAAATAATTTAAATTATGAAACTAAAATTATAAAGCAAGAAAAAATTACATTAATAGCATGAGATTTTCCAAGTATACAAAAATATATTTTTGATTGAATAACAAAACAGAAATGATTATCTAAAAGATTAAGAGCTAGGTCATTAAAAGTACAATTATTAAATGAAGCAATTATTGAATATATATTAAAATTTTTAAATTTACCAAGAGCAAATGTATTAATTAATGCTTGATGAAAATTTGTTATTTTAAGTGATAATTTATGAAATCAATTTGAAAAATTAAATTTAAAAGAAAATATAAATACATTCCTATTAGATAAATTTAATTGAAATATATGATTTAGTCTAATATCAAAAGATTTTAAAATTTGAGAATTATTTGAAATTAAAAAATTTGATGATGAATTAGAAGAAAAAGAGGAAAATAAAATAAATATAAAAGATGTTTTTGTTGATTTATTTAGTGAATTATCTCAAGATAAATTTAATATATATTCTAAAAATAATTTGATTAACATTTTTGAGAATAAAAATAATTCTTGAAAAATGTTATGTAAATATTGTTGACAAAATTATTTACATAAAGACATTGATGATGAAAATGATGATAATAATTCTTGTGAAAATTGTAAACAAGAAAAAAATATTTGAGAGAATATTGTAAAAAATGCATATTGAGTTAAAATTATTTATATAGATTGATCTAATTTTTTATATAATGAAGAGATATTAAATGAAAATAATTTTAAAAAAGAGATAAAAAAAGAATCCAAAAATAGTATTTTTATTATTTTTAATAAATGGGAATATTTATTTGCAGAAAAAAATAATATAATAACAAAATCAATAAATTTATATGTTCCAAAAGATATATCAAAATCAAAAGAATTAACTACAAAAGATTTTGAAACAATTATAAAAGATGATAAAAGAGATGGGAAATGATTAGATTATATATGTATGTTAAAATGAGATATTGATGCAATGAGTATAATTTTTAAACATTGATTTGATTATTGAAATATAAAAGAAACTGAAAGAAATAGCTTTTATTCAGTAAATAGATTATCACAATTTAGTAGATTTTTGGAATTATTTTTTGGAACATATTTAAATAAAAAAATAGAAGAAAGATTTGAGAATATTTATACAGTTTTTTCAGGTTGAGATGACTTTGTATTTATTATACCTTTTTCTAAAAGAGAAGAATTTATAAAATTTTTATATGATGAATTTTACAAATTTGTATGAAATAATTCAAGAATACATTTTTCTATATGATTATGAATTTTTAAAGAAAAAACTCCTTTTAAAACAATGGATTTAGAAACTGAAAATTTATTAAAAAAAGCTAAAATAAAATCAAAAGAAAAAAATATTAAAAATTTAGAAGATATAGATAATTTATTAACTTATAAATGATTAACTGTTTATGAAGAAGGTTTTACAAAAGTATTTAATGATGAAAATATATCTTTTACAAAAGAAATAAATAATTGGAAAACTAATGATAATAAATTAGTTATATGAGAAACTCAAATATATAAAATTTATTCAGAATTAAGACGATTTAGAGATATTCTTAAAGAAGAAAATATTGATTATTCTGAAGCTGTATTAATTTGAGCAAGAATATTAAATATGTTATCTAGAAATTCTAATGATATAAAATATAAAAAAGAATTTGAAATATTAAAAGAGAATATAGTTAAGTTGATAAAATGTTTTAATAATTGAGAAAATAAAATAAAAGTAGAAAAAATAAATAATATATTACTTTGATTAGTAGATAATATTTATGAAACAAGGTATTTAAATAAATAATTTAATTTTTAATTTGTACAGTTATGGAAAATTATAAATCTATAATAAAATGTGATTCTAATAATTCAAATTTTTACGAAATGCAAAATAGACAATGGGTTTTTAAAAGAGATATTGATAAAAAATGATGATGAATTTGATCAAAGGTTGAATATACTATGAAGTATGATGAATGAAAAGGTAGAAATATTATTGATAAAATTATAAGTGTTGAAAAATGAAAAGCTATGATTTGATTTTGAGATAATTATTTAGAGGAGATAGAATGAAAAACTTTAGCTGAAAAATTATCAATTGATTGTTTTGAAAAACTTAAAGTGAATTTTAATGATAAAAATATGAAATCTAATTCAGCCTTAAGAAAGGTTTTTGATTCATATTTAAAAATTTTAGATAAGAAAGAATTTGATGTTGAAAAAGAAATATTATTTGCAAAAATATGATATCAAGAACAGAGAGATTTATTTCCTAAAGGTTTTACTGAATTTTTAAGAGAAATGTATAAAAATCTATGAAGTGATAAAAAATCTTTTCATAAATTTTTAGAAGTATTTGTAGCATATCATAAATATTTTAATCCAAATGCTAAATAAAAATTTTTAATTTATTAATTATACAATTATGTCAGAAATAAAAATATTGGATCCAATTACACAAAAATATAAAATAACTTTAAAAACAGGTTTACATATTTGAGGTTGAGATTGAGGTTTGAAAATTGGTTGAATTGATAGTTGAGTAGTAAAAAATCCGTTAACTAATGAACCGTATATTCCATGAAGCAGTATTAAATGAAAAATGAGAGCTAGTTTAGAAATGATAGAAGGAGATTACTCTAAAAAATATTGACCTACTGAAAATGAAAAATGAAATATAGCTAAAGCTTTTTGAATGGCTACATCAAAAATAAAAATTTCATCAAGAATTATTTTTAGTGATTTTGAATTAACTAAAGAATATAAATATTTATTTTGAGAATTATGAAGTGTAGATTTTATGGAAGATAAATCTGAAAATAGTGTACCTAGATTTTTACAATGAAATGCTAATCCTAGACATATAGAAAGAGTTCCTGCTGGAGTTGAATTTATATGATCTATTATATTAACACCAGTTGAATGAATTTATGATATATCAGAAAAAGAATTAAATGAAATATTAAATAAATGAATTAAATATTTAAATGATTTTTGACTAGGTGGTTGAGTAAGTAGGTGAAACGGTAGAATTGAGATGGAATTAATAGATTAATTTTTAATTTTTAAATAATTATGATGAAATTAAATCCTAAAATAATTAAAATAAAAGCTAAAATTTTAACTTCTATACATATAGATAATAATGAAATTTTAGATAGAATGGATTATTTTACTTTTGATTGATGGAATGAAATACAAATTTTAGATAGAAAATGGTTAAATTTTTGTGCTGAAAAAGATAGAGAATTATTTGATAATATTATAAAAAATATTGAATTAGGTAATTTTTTAAAAGTTGAAGATTATAAATATGATTTTTATACTAAATATAGTGAAGATTTTTTTGAAAAGTATATATTAGAAGATGAATTAAAAATTTGAGAAAAGGCAAAAGAATCAATATTACAAGCAAAAGAATATGAAAACCAAAGAAATCAAAATTGAAATCAATGAGAAATAAAAAGATTTTCTAGATTTGGAATAAATAAAGATTTATTTATTCCATGAAGTACATTAAAAGGTATATTTAGAACGATATTTTTAAATGATGAAATCAGTAAAATAAGTTGAAATTATAAAAATCAAGAAAGAGAATTAAAAAAAATAGATAATTTGGATAATTTTAAAAAAGATTTATTTGCTTTTTTACAATTTGAAGACATTAAAATTGATGATGATTTTTTAGAAATTCATCAGATTAATTCTGAAAACAAACCTAAAAAAGAATGAGATACTTCTAAGAAATGACCGCCACAAGTAGTTGAAATGATAAATAAATGAGAGTTTGAAATAATTATTAATGATAATAAATGACAAATTAATATAAATAAATTAGAGGAGATGATTAAAAAATATTCAACTAATATAATTGCTAGAGAAGAAAAAATATTAGATAATATTGAAAATAATTGAGATTTACTAGGTATTTTAGATAAAAATTATAATAATAGTATTTATCCAATTAAAATATGAATGTTTAAAAAATCATTATCTTATAAATTATTTTGGGAAGAAATGATAGATGATTTAAATAAAAATTTTTCATGAGAGGAATGGTTAAAAGAATCTAGAAAAAAATGAATTTGAGATAAGATGATTTATTTAGATGAAAATAAAAATCCTATTTGATGGATATGATTGAGTGATATACAAATTTTAGAAAATTAATTATATTATATGAAATATAAAAAAATTATATTAACACCAAAATCTGGTTTAATTTCAGAACTTGAAAGTGACACAATTTTAAGTTATATTTTTGCTTTTAATTTTGAAAAATTAAATAATATATATATAAAATTTCAAGAGTGAAAAGAAATACCATTTTCAATAACTTCTTGATTTTTAGAATGAGAATTACCAAAACCTATATATTTTCAGGAAAATTCTAATAAAGTTAAAGGTAATTTATTAGAAGATATTAAAAATGAAGTAGATAGAAAAAAACTTAAAAAAGTATCAACATTTCCAATAGAAAAAGAATATTTTAAATTACTTTTTGATTGAAAACAAAAAGAATTAGAATATAAAATAAAAGAATTATTATGTAATAAAGAAGAAAATCATAAATATAAAGAAAAGACTCAAACTATTTCAGAATATAAAAATAGTATTCCAAGATTTAATATTTGAGAAACTAATCCTTATATTATAGATAATATAAAATATATTTCATGAAATTATGTTATATATATAAAAGTATATAATGAAGATGATTTTAATTTATTTTTTGATTGTTTTAAAACTACATTTGAATCTATTTGATTTTGAAAATGAAAAAGTAGATGATATTGAAAATTCAAATTACTTAAATCTTTTGATTTAGATGAAAAAGAATTAGAAGTATTTAATTATTTTGAAAAATTAGACAAAGAAAAAAATTTAAAAGTAGTATTGAATAATTATAAACCTACTAATAATGAAATTAAAAATTTTGATTTAAATAAGTCATTTTATAAATTGAATAATAAACATACTAAAAGTTTATCAGAATTTAATAAAAATATTTTTAAATGAAAAATGAGTTTTATTTCTCATTGAAGTGTTATTAGTACAAAAGAAAAATTAGTGTGAGATTATTATAATTCAAATAATAGTTATAATTTTGGGTATATTTTTTAATAAATATTAGTATGAAAAATTATTTATTAGCAAATATAGGTAATAGAAATCTATTGTATGATAATAAAATTATAGATAAAAAATATTTAGATAAGAAAAAAACAAATTTTTTTGAGGAGACTAAATATATTTTTGAAAATATAGAAGAATTTAAAAATAGTTTAAAAATAAATATTATTGATAAAATATTTTTAGAATATAATATTGATAAAATTTATTTATTTACAACAAACCAAAAACCTAAGACTCATAAATATGATACTTATTATGAAGCAAAAATAATTAAGTATTTATTAATAGATAAGTTTGATATAGAAATAATAGAAAAAAATGATGATCCTAGAATAAGAGATCAAGCTTTTAAATTTTTTGAAGTTTTTTTTGAAATTAATAATAATATTTTAAGAAATAATAAACTTATTATTTCTTGAAGTTGATGAGTTCCTGCTATGAAAGAAGCATTAAATTTTTATAGTATTATAAAATATAGCAATTCTATTATTTTGGATGTAGATGAGGTTAATAATAATATTCTAAAATCTACTGTTGATTTAGAATATTTAAAAAATTTTGACAAAAAAATATTTATTGAAATGATTGAAAGTTATAATTATTCAGCTGCTTATTTATTTATAAAGAATTCAAAAATAAATAATGTTGAAATTTATAATTATACATCATATCTATTAAATAGGTATAATTTTAATTTTGAAAAATCGAATAATAATTTAAAAGATATTAAATCAAAAGTTATTAATGAATTTAATATTATTAATTTAGAAAATGAAAAAATATTAGATAATAGGATCAATTATTTAGAAACAATGATTTTTGAATTATTTGATAATATAGAAATCACTTTTGAAAAGTGAGATTATGTATTTTTTTTATGAAAAATATTTTCTTTACAAGAAAATATTATAAAATATTTGTTTGAAAAAGAGTATAAAATAAATACTGATTTTGATTTGGATAAATTAAAGGATATTTGAATAAAAATATATGAAACTAGGCAGAAAAATTATGCTGATGTATTTTCATTATTAAATAAAGTTAAAATATTAGAAACTACTGAAGTTAAAGAATTTAATAGATTTAATAAAAACTTAAAATTTCTTAAATTATTAAGAAATAAATCAATTATAGCTCATTCTTTTTGAGGTTGAGATAAAAAAGATGTTGAATGTATTTATGATGAGGTTAAAAATTTTAAGAAAAATATTTTTTGAATTGAAAAGAATATTTTTCATGAGTTAAATAGTGAATTATTAAGTAAACTATAGTTTTATGCAAAATATATTATTAGCAAATATAGGTAATAGAAATCTATTAATTGATAACAACAATATAAATAAAAAATCAGAAAATTTTTATGAAAAAACAAAATATATTTTTGAAAATATCGATGACTATAAAAATAAATTAGATATAAATATTATAGATAAGATTTTATTTAAATATAAAAATATTGATACTATATATTTATTTGCTACAAATCAGAATAAACCTTATAATACCGATACATATTATTCAGCAAAAATAATAGAATTTCTTTTAACAAAAGAAAAATACAAAGTTTATGTTTTAGGTATGAAAAATAGTCCTAGAATAAGAGAAAATTCTTTTAAATTTTTTGAAGATTTTTTTCAGAATAATCCAAAAATACTTAATAATAATATTATCATTTCAGGTAGTTGATGAGCTCCAACAATGAAAGAATCATTACATTTTTTAAGTATTTTAAAATGTAGTAATAGTATTATTGTTGATGTAGATGAAAACAATGATGAAAATCCTATAATTAAATCAAAAGTAGAAAATGAATATCTAAAAAATATTGATAAAGAGACATTAATTTCAATGATTGAAAGTTTTGATTATAGTTGAGCATTAAAGTTTTTATATAGGTCACATATTAAAACTTTTGAATTAGAACAATTAATAAAGTATTGATTATATAGATTTAATTTTAATTTTGAGCAGTTAAATAAAGTATATAATATTTCAAAAACTCACAAAAAATTAAATATTTTAGAAGATTTTTGAAATCATGAAGATTTTCATTCTTTGGAAGATTCTATACAAAATGATTATTTAATGATTAGTGAATTAATTAATAATATAGAGATTACTTTTATTAAATGAGAATTTGCTATGTTGTTATGAAAGGTTTTTAGATTGTATGAAGCTTTAAATAGATATTTTTTTGAGAAAAACTTTAATATTTCAACAAATTTAAAAGATTGAAAATTTAATGACTTTAATGATTTTATATTAAATAATAATGATATAAGATTATTTTGTGAAAATTACACTGAAAAGTTTGCTTGAATTGTGCTTAATTGATTAGATTATGGTTCACCAAATAATAAAATTTTATCTACAATAAATAAAAATTTTATTAAGAATGATTTATTGTTTATAGAATGGGAAAAAATAGAGCCTTCTATAAAAAATTTAACTGATGATAGAAATAATTCAATTATGGCTCACTGATGGAGGTGATCAAAAAGGGAGGATATAAAAAAAATATTAAACAGGATAATAAGTTTTTGAAATATTTTTAGTGATAGTAAATGAAATTTTTATACTGAATTAAATAAGGTAATAATTAATATATTATAATTAATTTTTATTTGATTTTATAACAAAAACATATAGAATAATCATGTTATTTTAACTATAAATATTGTAAAAGATCTTTTCTAAGGTCATCAAAAAAAAATAGTAGTTCATAATTGAACTACTATTTTTTTTCTAGAGTGATTTTTTATATATCTATAATAATTTTATTATTTATCTCTTCTAATTTATTTCAAATATCTATTCAAGTTAATTTTGGATATTTTTGTTTTATATCTTCACCAGTAAGCAATTTAGATTGTTCATATTTTTCTATAAAATCATTATACATTTTATTGATATTTTCAACCATTTTAGTTTGAATTGGTAATCTACCTAAACAATCAGCTGAACAAAAAGTATAAAAACTATTCCAATGTTTATTTAAAAACAGTTTTCTAGATTTTAATTTTTTCATTTCAATAATTCTTCAAAAAAGTAGATGATTTTTTATAATCCATCATATTTTATCAACCTGTTTATTAGAAAATTTTAATTTTTTTACATAATTATTAAAAATCTCATATGATAGTTCTTCATGTCATATATAACTAATATTTCAATCTTCTTTTTTTGTAAATGTTTTAGGTTTTCAAATATCATGAAAAAGAGCCAACCAATACATATCAGGATCAATAATTCATTTTTTATTTAATTCTTTTATTATTAATAAAACATGAGTCCAAACATTTCACTCTAAATGATACTTAGGTCATCAAGAACATTTATCAAGATTATCTATTTCTGGAATAAAAAGTTTAAAAAATCATAAATCTTTTAAACAAGAAATAGCATCAACAACTCAATAAGAAATAAAAATTTTTTCTAATTCTATTTTTATTCTTTCAAAAGGAATAGTTTTTATTAACTCAAAATTTTCTTTAATTATATTATATTGAGAAGATTTATAATCTTTTAATCATAATCAATATTTAAATCTTACATATCTTAGTAATCTTAATGGATCTTTTTTTATGCGATCTAAAGGAGTTCATATAAACCTTATAATATTATTTTTTAAGTCATTTATTCAGTCTTGTCTATTATCTTTTATGAAGTTGAATAATGAATTTCAAGGAATATATTCTGTTTTTCAAACTATATTATTAAAAATTTGATATACATCTCTAAGGGGATCTAAATATATAGCATTTATAGTGAAATCTCTTCTATTAGCATCTTCTTTAAATTTATTATTAAATAGTACTGATTTTATATTTATATCTTGTCTAAAAGTTGTAATTTCATAAATATATCAATACTCTTTTATAACTAATACTCAATAATTTTTTCAAATATCATTAACAACATTAAAATATTTTTCTATATTTGTTGGAATAAAATCAGTAGATATATCTATATCAGTATTATAAGTAGTATTATTAATTCTATTTCTACAAAATCATCAAACAATAAAAGCTTTTCATCATTCTATATTTATCTTTTTTATTATTGATTTAGCTACATTAAAATAATTAATTCATCATTTTTCTGCAAAAAATATTTCTTTTTCATAATCTGATAATTCAAGTCACATTTCATTATAATTAAGTTGATTATTTGAATCTATATTATTATTTAAGAAATTTTTAATAAATTTATTAGCTTTTATTGAAGATATATCTACTGGTCTTTGTAAATGTAATCATTTAAAAGTTTTACACCTACTCAATGCTACGTAAGCTTGTCCTTCAGCAAAACATCATCTTATTCAAAAATCTATTGAAACATTTTCATATGTAACTCATTGAGATTTATGTATTGTAATAGCCCATGCTAATTTTATAGGTAATTGATAAATATTTCATCTAACTCTTTTTTTTATAATTTTTTTGCTATAATCATATACATATTCATAAATAGTTTCAGTTCAAGATTTTTTATTTATAATTATATTATTTCATTCATCTGTAATAATTCATAGTTCAAATTCATCAATACTAATAATAGTTCATAATGTTCAATTTACATAAATTTTATCAATAGAATTTTGTAAAAACATAATTCTCGCTCATTTTTTTAAATGTAGTACTTGTTCAAGAGTAGTATCTTCATAATCAACTTTTCAATCTAATACCATTTCATATATATACTCTATTCAGTTTAATTTTTTGAGTTTTTTAGAATTAATGTTTAATTGATCTCTATTAGTAGTTGTTAATGTTATATGTTTATTTGTTAATTTATGATATTTAGCTTGATTTAATTTTATTAATTCATCTATTGATATTTTTCATAATCTAACATTATTTAAAATAGATATTAATTCACTATCAGTTTGTCTATATATTTTTTTTAGTTCATATAGTTCTAATCTAAAATTATTTCTTAAAAATACATCTGATGAGAAAAAATATGATGAAGGATATTTTTTATTAAAATCATATTCTTTTTTTGTTACTATTGGTGATAATTGGTATAAATCTCAAACAAAGATCATCTGAATTCATGCAAATGTTTTATTAGATTGACACACTTTTCTTAGAAAAATATCAATACAATCAAGTAAGTCAGCTCTTACCATAGATATTTCATCTATTATTATATATTTTAAATTTTTATATTTTGGGTTTAATATTTCATCTTCTCACATTTTTCAAGCATCTTGAACTACTAATTTTGGTGCAAATTTAAAAAAAGAATGTATAGTTACTCATCATACATTTAATGCTGCAACTCAAGTAGGAGAGAGTACTACATTATAGATATTTAATTTAGTTAATTCTTCAATGAATAGTTTTGTAAATGTAGTTTTTCAGGTTCAAGCTTTACCTGTTATAAAAAAATTACTTTTACTATCTATAATTTTGTTTATCAATTTAGTATTATTTTTATTCATTATTTAATGTTTACATATTTATTATTTTACATATTATAGTAAAATAATTTTATTAATCAAAATATTTATGTTTTTATATCTTACAAAATCAGGTTTACAAATTAATAAAGAGGGGTGAACAATTGTAATTACTGATAATGATACTAAGATTACAAGAAAAATCCCTTTTAATAATATAGAATGAGTTGTTATTTTTTGAAGGATTCAATTAACTACTGATGTAATTACAAGTTTTTTAAAAGCAAAAACACCAGTTTTTTTCTTATCAAAGTATTGAAATTATTTTTGAAAATTAGATAGTATTGAAATAAAAAATGTAGAATTGTTATATAAACATATTGAGGCTTCTACAGATAATGAGATTAGTTTATTGTATGCTAAAAAAATAATAATATCAAAAATTTGAAATTCAATAATTATGTTAAAAAGATGGGCTAGGTTTGATTTTTTTCAACAAAAACAGTTGATTAGGTTTTGAGAAATTATTGAGTGATTAAAAGAATATAAAATAAAGGTAGGTAATTCTAATAAAAAATCAGAGTTAAGATGATATGAGTGAAATGCTTCAAAAATTTATTATGAAGCTTTTTGAATGTTTTTACCTAGTTGATTTGAATTTATTAAAAGAACAAGAAGGCCTCCTTTAGATGAGATAAATGCTATGTTAAGTTTATGATATACTTTGTTGGCTCAAACTATTCAAATGATATTAAATATTCAAGGTATTGAAGCTCAATTATGATTTTTTCATAAACCTAAGGATTTAAGAACTTTATTAGTTTTAGATGTCATGGAAATGTACAGATCTTGGATAATTGATGATATGATTATTAGAGTTTTATCTAAAGATGCTATTAAAAAAGAGCATTTTTTTATAAATACTACAAATTCTAGTAGGCCTGTATTATTTAGTCAAGAATGATTACACATTTTTTTGTCAGAGTATTATAAAACTGTATTTTCAAAATCTCAAGAAGAAAAGTTTTGAAATTATAAAAAACTTAGTTTAATAGAAAAAGATTTAGAAGTATTTAAACAATCTTTAGTAAAATCTAATCCGGACTTTTATGAGGGTTTTAAGATTAAGTAATGAAAAAATGTATATAGTTGTAACATATGATTTAACAAATAATAAGGCAAGATCTAAAATTGTAAATATTTTAGAGTCTTATTGATTTAGGGTTCAAAAATCAGTATTTGAAGTAGAATTAACAAAAAATCAGTTTGAAGTGATGAAAAAAGCATTAATTTATTGGTTAGAATATGCTAGAAGTAAATATGCAGATAAGCAAGAAAATAATGATAGTATAAAATTTTATATTTTATCAAAAGTATGAGAGTGAAATTTAGATTGAAGAGTTGATTGATTATGAGAGTGATACAATCAAGCATATTTTGAGGATGTGTTAATATTATAATATTTATGTATTATATTTTCTACGATTTTATAAATAAATTACTTGATTTTTTTAAGATAATGTATAATATATATTAGCTATTTTAACCATAAAAAACTTAAAAAAGTCTCGGTGTCTTGTTTAAGCCAAAAACTAAGGATAAAATTTAGAAAACATGAATAAATATCAAAAAATGAAAAAGTTCTCGGAATGACCATATGTACGTCTCTTATTTAAGCCAACAAAAATAGCACCTATAGGGTAAAAGACCTTTTCTAAGGTCGTCGAAACAAAATTATATTTTGTCTATTCTTATACAAAGTATTTATACATAGGGTAAAAGACCTTTTCTAAGGTCGTCGAAACATGCTGATGTTCAACCTTTTCAATTTTTCATAATTAATAGGGTAAAAGACCTTTTCTAAGGTCGTCGAAACTAATTTAATTTTTAAGGGTTATTAGAAAGGGTTATTTATAGGGTAAAAGACCTTTTCTAAGGTCGTCGAAACCTTAATTGATATATATAATCGTCTAAATCTTTCATATATAGGGTAAAAGACCTTTTCTAAGGTCGTCGAAACTTTGTTGTAGTAGTTCAATAATATAATCATGTATATTATATAGGGTAAAAGACCTTTTCTAAGGTCGTCGAAACATATCATAGCTCATTTTTTAAGGGGGTTATTATTAAATAGGGTAAAAGACCTTTTCTAAGGTCGTCGAAACTTCTAGTTCTTCTTCTGTTACATCTAGATATTCTAATATAGGGTAAAAGACCTTTTCTAAGGTCGTCGAAACATATATACATTTTTTTATACCATTGATTATTCTTTATATAGGGTAAAAGACCTTTTCTAAGGTCGTCGAAACTCTTTATAATATTTTTTCATAATTAATTTTATTAAAAATAGGGTAAAAGACCTTTTCTAAGGTCGTCGAAACATAGAATTTAATTTTTTCATATTTCAATTTTTCATAATATAGGGTAAAAGACCTTTTCTAAGGTCGTCGAAACCTTTTAGTTTATCGTAAATAAAATTATTTATTTCCTCGATAGGGTAAAAGACCTTTTCTAAGGTCGTCGAAACTTTCTAAAAAGTTTTTTAAATCCTGTAAAGCTTTAATTTATAGGGTAAAAGACCTTTTCTAAGGTCGTCGAAACCTATTGTACCCTTTAGTATTGCTCATAATCAAATATTGATAGGGTAAAAGACCTTTTCTAAGGTCGTCGAAACATCATAATAATTTAAGTTAATTATAAAGTGGATAACATAGGGTAAAAGACCTTTTCTAAGGTCGTCGAAACAAAAGAGTTTGTATTATATCAAAATTCTTTTTTATATAGGGTAAAAGACCTTTTCTAAGGTCGTCGAAACAGAACTTTATGTTCTTCTATGTAATTGAGGATCTCTCATAGGGTAAAAGACCTTTTCTAAGGTCGTCGAAACAAATTGCAGCTTCTTCTTCTGGAGAAAATTTAATTTCTATAGGCTAAAAGACCTTTTCTAAGGTCGTCGAAACTCTAACTCTAGTATATTATTTAAATTTTTCATAATAATATAGGGTAAAAGACCTTTTCTAAGGTCGTCGAAACAAATTCATTTAATCTTATTGCTTATCTTCATGGTGCTAATAGGGTAAAAGACCTTTTCTAAGGTCGTCGAAACCTATTGTTATAACACTTTTATTCGTTATAAGGTCTGTTTGATAGGGTAAAAGACCTTTTCTAAGGTCGTCGAAACATACGTGTCTAGCACTTGCTACTTACATTCAATAAACTTTTCAATGATAACATAAGAATATAGCCTTAACTAAGAGCTAAACAAGACCTCACGCAGATACTAGTTTTTGTTAATTCAGCTAGTGTTTTTTTATGTTTTCCTTTGA
>Ga0233435_1001760_pt1 | contig 19960 bp, 22 predicted proteins | sample SI_122_August201_3_FD_182735 | JGI IMG/M metagenome (GOLD analysis project Ga0233435, IMG submission 182735) | Seawater microbial communities from Saanich Inlet, British Columbia, Canada - SI_122_August2016_135_MG | ecosystem: Environmental > Aquatic > Marine > Inlet | place: Canada: British...
ATACGCAGAAATGGTTTCAAATAGTTCCCCGTCACAATATAAATTGCATATTGAGAATTATTCTCATTTACCCTGGATATGGATGCTGTAATTGAAAGTGTTTAGTGATAATTATGCATACGCTTCTCGTATGTGATTTTTTTTAATAACTGGTGAGAGTGTTCGTGTTTTATGTTTTATTTAGCGGGCTGTAATGGCCTGAAGTGGGGCTGGGGTTGTTAGATATGATTTTGTCATGAGACGCTTATAGGTTGCACAGAGCTGTGCTGCTTGGTAATAGGGGGCTGAGGAGCTGCAAGAAAAAAGGCGAAACCAGAAGATGGTTCCGCCAAGAAGGCACTGACATGCCAAAGTCGTTCTCTAAGTATTAGAATAGAAAGCTATCTTAGAAATTTTTACGTAGACCAACAGTTACAACTTCACGATCAGCTTCGTTGTTGTTACCGTCTGACTCAGAGTAACCTGCGAATACTGAAGTTTTCTTGCTGAAGTGATGGAACATGCCAAGTGCGAAGTACTCAGAATCGTTACCGTTATCTTCACTATCGGTTTGACCGTATTGAGCTACGAATTGGTTGTTACCCATTTTAAACTGGTAGCCTAAGAACCAAACATCGCCATCTTCAGTGTTAGTAACTTCAGAGAAGTCAGAAACGCCGTTAGCATTGGTGTTTTGAGCTGCTAGAGAATTTGAATCTGTAACCCACTCATACTGTGCAGACAAAGTGTGTGCGCCCATGCTGAATTGGCCACCGATTTTGAAAGCTTCTTCAGTAGAGATGTTTTCGATGTTGTTCTGGCCATACGCTGCGAATGCGTAGATAGGACCTTGCTCATAGCTTAAAGAGATTGCGAAATCGTTGTCATCGCCGTCTTGAACAGTAACTTCTGCATCTTTAACACCTAAGTTTTTCTCATCAGGAGAAATAACGAAGTCTAAAGTTAAGTTGCTCCAAGAAGGTGAACGGTAGTATACAGCGCTTCCAACAGCACCGTCATGACCTAAAACAGTTCCACCAGAAGTCATGCCGCCAGCGCCAACAGCTTCAAGGTTAGTCTCATAGAAAGGGTCTAAACGATCGCCAGTTGTGCTGTAAGGAGAGGTGAAAGTACCCATTCCAAGAAAACCCCATTTTTTGTGCTGTAAAGCAACAAAAGAGTCATCGTTTGCTAGGCCGTTAGTTGTGGCGTCAGCAGGGTCAACTACGAATGATAATTGGGCGATAGCAGTCATGCCATTGCCTAATTTTTCAGTAGCACGGAAGCCGATGTTTGAGTAAACGTTAGTATCGTCAACGCCTTGCTCAGCAGATTGGCCTTCTAAATCTTCGTTTGAGTATTCAACTTGAACACCACCAAAGATTTTAACGTCAGCAACAGCAGATGCAACAGGTGCAGCTACTAAAGTAGCAGCGATGGCTGCTTGTAATAATTTAACTTTCATAAGTGTATCTCCAATTAAGAATTTGATTAAGTTATCTTTAACTGCAATTAGTATATTCTAATAGAGATGTGGAGGCAATAGTTTTGTGCTTTTTTGGCAACACTCTGTGTGGTTTTTTTGCACCAGTATGGGGCTGTGTGATACTGGTTTGGTTTAAGTATTTGAAAATGTTGAGGTGTTGTGTTTTTTACGAGGAGGGGAGGTGGTTGTCTGGAGCGGCAATAATATGACATTCAAGGTGTTTGAATGCCGATGAGTGACGAAAATGTCACTAACTTGCTCGCATGATGCGTTCGTCTGTATCATTAAAACCAACAAGTTGGGTATTAATCAAGTGTTCATGACCCCATGAGTCAATAGCAAAAGGGAGGCCTGATTTAAAATTAAGGGTGTAGCGGTAAGGGCCTTCACCATTTGCCCATACGATGTTGACGGGCGTACCGGAGTTGAGCGTTTTCAGTTGAGATTTGCTGACCAAACGAAGTTCTTCTTGAATGGTTAATGCTCTCATGGCTTTGCTGCTCCGAAGGCGTTTGTTGGAATAGGGTGATTATAAAGTAATGAGACGGTGCGGACTATTTCAAAAAATTCATTGCTCCATTGAATTAAGTTATTACGATGAATGAATATTTTTATGTGGAGATAAATGAGTGACTTTTGCTCTGTGAGTTGGGGTACACTGTGGCCGTTCTATATATTAAGGTATCAATATGCTGTCTACGATCGAACATTTATTACCAACTGACTTCCCAGTAGTGACACGTTTGGCAACAGACACGGTACAAGCTAATTTAGGTTACTTGTGTAATCAGCAATGCTTGCACTGTCATGTGAATGCGGGGCCAAAGCGAACTGAGCTAATGTCTCGAGAAACGATGGCACGCATTTTTAAGTTTATTGAGCAGCACCCTGTGACAACGTTAGATTTAACGGGTGGTGCGCCAGAAATGAACCCTGATTTTCGTTGGATGGTGGAAAAAGCGGTCTCTAAAGGCCTGAGGGTGATTGATCGGTGCAATTTAACCATTTTGTCTGAGCCGGGTTATGAATGGTTGGGTGACTTTTTAGCAGAACACTCTGTTGAGGTTGTTGCATCACTGCCGTGCTACTTAGAGGATAATGTAGATCGCCAGCGTGGGAAGGGGGTTTTTGATCAAAGCTTGCTTGGTTTAAAGCAGCTCAATGAGCTGGGGTATGGACGAGGTAAGCATGCATTGAATTTGGTGTTCAACCCACAAGGTACCGAGTTGGTTCCTGATCAAGCCAAGTTAGAGTCAGACTATCGGCAGTTTTTAAAACAACAATTTGATATTGATTTTGACCATTTGCTGACAATCACCAATATGCCTATCCAGCGATTTGGCAGTACGCTGTTGTCTAAAGGGCACTTTCATTCGTATTTAGAGACATTAAAAGGCGCGTACTCTCCTGCAAACCTGCCGAAGGTGATGTGCCGTTCATTGGTGAGTGTTGATTGGGAAGGTTACGTTTATGACTGTGACTTTAACCAAATGTTAAAACTGCCTGTGGATGGGAAAAAAGGCATTCGAATCGACCAATTGAATGTAGATAGTCTATTGGCGGCTGATATTGTGACGGGAAAGCATTGCTGGGCGTGTGTTGCAGGTGCTGGAAGTAGTTGCGGTGGCGCTTTAAGTGACTAAGCTTTCAATTGTTATTCCGGTTAAAAATGAGTCTGAGAATGTGTCGCTTTGCCAAGCGATGTTGCTGCCTTTTCAGCAGTTAGGCCACGAGGTTATTATTGTTGATGGTGGTAGTGCCGATGATTCGGTCAGTAAAGCTCAATGGGCGGATCATGTTGTTATTTCTGAGCCGGGTCGTGCTATTCAGATGAATGCAGGAGCCGCTTTAAGCCAAGGTGATATTTTATGGTTTTTACATGTGGATAGTGTGGTGTCTTGTACTGCCTTGAAAACCATTTTAGCCGTGGTTGAGCACTCGCAATGGGGTTTTTTTAACGTTGTGCTATCTGGGCGGCATTGGTTGCTAAGAGTGGTAGAGTGGATGATGAACTGGCGATCAAAGTGGACGGGTATTGCAACGGGAGATCAAGGGCTATTTTTAACTCGAGCGTTATTTGATGAGCTTGGTGGGTTTGCTGGCATTCCTTTAATGGAGGATGTGGAGTTGTGTACTCGATTGAAAAAAATGAAGGTAAAGCCGGGTAGGATCAATGACACTATTAAGACGTCTAGTCGTAAGTGGGAAAAAGGCGGGGTGGTGAGCACTATTTTTCTGATGTGGAAAATTCGTTTTTTATATGCGCTAGGCCGCTCCCCGGATCAGTTGGTTAAGCTGTATTATCGATGAATACGTGTATTATTATGTTTACCAAGGCACCAGATGTCGGGCAGGTGAAGACTCGGTTAGCACCGTTACTTGGGTTTGAGGGCGCTGCGCGGTTTTATCGAGAGCTACTAGCGTCGGCTGTTGCTCGGTTTACGGCTGTTGAAGGGTGTGACCTGCAGTTGGCAGTAGCGGGTGATTGCCATCAAGTTGATATTGTTCACTTATCAACACAGTATGAGGTTCCTGTTCATCAGCAAGTGGCTGGAGATTTAGGTGCTAAAATGTCTTCTGCAGCAGAGAGTGCTTTGCGGCAATATGATCAAGTATTACTGGTTGGGTGTGACTGCCCAGGATTAACTTCTGACGTTATTCTATCTGTCATCCGTGGATTGTCTCAGTCATCAGTGGTGTTTGTACCCGCTGAAGATGGCGGGTATGTCTGCTTAGGATTAACCCAAGCCGTCCCTCAAATTTTTAATCATATTGACTGGGGAACAGATAAGGTTTTACAGCAATCGCTCGCCATTTTAAGTGACTGTCATATTCAGCCTGTAGTGCTTCCTACGCTATGGGACATTGATCGGCCAGAAGATTATCAGCGTTATTGTGATTTAGAGTGATATAAGAGGTTATGCCATCTTCGATCACCGCTTCTTTTTGCTTCGAAGTTGTTTCCGCTCAATGGTCCGAATCATTCTCTCAATTTTCTTGCGCGCGTTACTATCTATCTCAGAAAAAATACAACCTATATGAAACTGTGAATTGGTTTTAATTTTTTTAACCTGCTTAACTTCTATGCTTAAGCTGATGGTTTCATGGTTAGGCAGTGTTAACCTGCAGCTCTTAAATTTTTCACCGCGATAAATTTGGCCATTGTAGTAAATGGTGGCACCAATGCCTTGAATGGAAATATCGGTGAGGTTACCTGTGATTCTTTTTCGTGTGTCAGGATGAATACCTGAAAATGAGATAGGGTTTCCTGCGCTTAATTTTGCTCTGAAAAAACTTCTCCGTTGTAAATATTCGACGACTTTAGGAAAGTGAAATGTGTGTAAAGCGACCCCTGATGATGTCTTGCTGTGTTTTAATTCAGCTTCAAAGTGAACGCTAATCCCTCTAACTTGGGCATTGATTGTAACGTGGTGGTCTTTTAATAGTAACGGGTTGCCTTCTTCTGGTGTTAGCTCATCTAAATCGAACGTCTTGTGCTCGCGATCAGCTGAAATAATGGCGCTATTGTATTCATTGGTGTCGGAGGGAAGGTGGACTCTTGCCAAAATTCGGTCTTGATGAAAATATTTGAGTAATACAGCTATTTTGCCCGAGTCTTTTAGTTTTTTGTTTACACCACTAGAGGATTTAGTTATCGGCTTGAAAAACTGCCAGAAAGCCGACAAATCCATAGTGTCTATACTCTGCCAAGTGTTTTAGGGGAATAGGTTTGATGAGCGCGGCCTTCTTTGCCGTAGAGTTTTGCTCCAGGGGTATCGCCATGTAGAATTGCGAGTGCGCGTTCTGTATATTGCTGGCTTAAAGCGACAACACCACCATTGACCTCGTTTTGCCGTTGGCAAGCTTCTGCTAAGGTTTTGATGCGGTCAAGTAAATCAAGCATCACTTGGTTGTTTGGAAATATGGTTTGGATGTACTCTCTGATATTGAGTGTGATTTCTTTGTTGGGAGAGGATTGTTTTAGCCAATTCATGCAAAGAGACGATGATTTTTCGAGCGCCTGAATTTTACCAATTTTATCTTGGGTGCTATGCGTGACCTCTGTTGGGTCAAGGAGGCGCAGGTTCTCTTTTTCAGTCTTTAAAGCGTTAAGAATGTCTTCAGCGCAGTTGGCTTGTGTTTCTAGCAACGCATAAAATTCTTGTTCTTGTGGTGTCATTGCTGCTTACTCAGTTTTTTTAGCCGCCTAATTGCGCCTCAAACGATAATATTTTATCGGCAATAGACGTGGGGTTAGCTTCATAATTGCCATTAGCAATTGCCGCTTTAGCCGCTTCAACTCGTTGGGTGTCGACCACAGGTAATTGTGCCACGTTATTTTCCAATGCTTGTAGTTGGTTTGCGTTATCTGTAATGCTGACGGTATCAGTAGTGCTTGTACCACCTGTTGATTGTTGTGCGGACGTTGGTTCCCGCAAGGTCTTGTCGCCACTAACATTAGGGTTGTCTGGCTGAGAAACGGGTGCTCTGCCACCAATGCTGTTGAAGTCAATTGCCATGATATTTGCTCCTGTCGTACATGCGTTTTACTTTAGATATAAGATCTATCGGCAGACCATTTTAAAACTTTAATCTTTTTGTCACTTTTTTCAGATTTGTGCTATGAGGATACTGTTACCACCCCAGGAGCTGTCACAGTTGCTTCAATAATGCGCTTGGAGGAGTTGTTTTTGACTCTAATGCGCTTTCCTTTTGTGCCGTCAGACATTGCTTTTCCTGCCATACGGACACTAAAGCGTTTGTTATTAGATATTATAGTCACATGTTCTCCTCGGCGCACGATTTTTGGCGCACCAATGGTTTGTTTTGTCAAAATTTTGCCGACAGAAATGTGACGTTTTGCAATTGAGCCAATCGCAGCCTCAATGGAGTTAAGGTAGCCAAAGTGTAGGGTAGAGACATTTTTATTTTCAAGCATGACATCCTCAGCAGTGATTAGCTGCCCTCTACGAATGGAGCTAATGGCGACCACAACGGGTTTGTGGATGGTCACCTGGGCTGAAACGTAAATGGTCCAGGGTTTGTCATCATCACAGCGTATGCCGATCGTCGTACGGCCATAATCTCGGCTGCCTGGAGAAAGAAAGCGTTCTAATGGCATGTCGCACAAATGAAGCTTTAGTCGCCGATCCAGGCGGTTGACTTTAATCTGTATTTGATCGAGTTGGTGACTATTTTTGTCGGTTAAAAAATCGCTGACTGCCGTACGAATGCTTTTGTGGCTTTGGTATTGCTTGCCTAGAGCGGAGCTAAAAGGCAGCGCTAATAGTAGCGGAATTATGATTGAGCCGAGTCGAATGTTCATCACCAGGTACTCCTAGAAAATTGTTTCATGTTTGATGTCTTAGTGCATTGGTCTATATAAAGTTGGTGCATTGGTCTATATAAAGTTGGTGCATTGGTCTATATAGATAGATAAGACATGACAAAGTTATACAGGCAATTTATGTGCCGAAAAATCCTGTCCATCGTGTTACTTAATTATATTTGGGGTAAGAAGAATGGCGGGAATTTTAGATAATGTTGATCAGCGCACCCAGCTAGCAGGCCATAACAGATTGGAATTATTGCTCTTTAATCTAGGTTTGCACCAGCAATATGGTATTAATGTTTTTAAAGTAAAAGAAGTCATTCAGTGCCCGCCATTGGTCTCTGTACCAGACTCTCATCATGTGGTGATCGGGGTTGCTCACATGCGTGGTTTAACCATACCTGTAATGGATTTATCCTTAGCGGTTGGAGGCCCTGCTTTAGATGATATTGAAAACCGGTATGTCATCGTGACGGAATATAATCGAAAGGTTCAAGGTTTTTTAGTTGGTTCGGTTGAGCGCATTATGAATACAAACTGGGAGGCCATTTTGCCGCCACCAAAAGGCGTAGGTGATGGCAGTTATTTGACGGCGATTACCATGGTCGATGATCGGCTTGTTGAAATCATTGATGTGGAAAAAGTGCTCAAAGAGGTGATGGACGACGAGGGCGAGCTAACAGAAGAGATGGTGAAAACGGATATTAATCTAGAGGATAAGCATGTCTTGATTGTTGATGACTCGGTTGTTGCCAGGAAACAAGTGAAAAAAGTGACGGATGGCATTGGTATTTCGTCAACACTGGCGTGCAATGGTAAAGAGGCCTATGAACAGCTGCTTGCTTGGGTTGAAGAAGGTAAGGATCTTAATCAGTGGTTAACGCTCGTGGTTTCAGATGTGGAAATGCCGCAAATGGATGGTTATTCGTTAACAACGGCAATCCGTAAGCATGACGCGCTAAAGTCTTTGCATGTTTTGTTGCATACCTCTTTAAGCGGCGTCTTTAATAATGCGCTTGTTGATAAAGTAGGTGCTAACGGCTTTATACCTAAATATAATCCACAGGATTTATCCAGTGCGATACTGGAACAGGTAAAGCAACATCAAGCTAGAATGGATGGCGGAAAAGATTTTCGTGAGAACATTTAGCTAAAGTAATTGAAAACTCTGCCGATAATGTAAGGGTGAATGCCTGCCGTTTTTATGGCACACCTTTGCCACCCCTCCTAAGTCAGGTCATGCGCTTCCTTGTAACTGACTGAATAAATTCAGAAAATAAAAGTTGGTACGAATACTGCATTTTCTCCACTATAGATTTTATTGGAGAAAAGATGATGAGTGTATCATTTGATAAGGCTTTAGGCTTACATCCCACTGCATTGCGTTTGCAAGAGCGTCGAACCGCAGTTCTAACAGAGAACATTGCAAACTCTGATACCCCTAATTATAAAGCGAAAGACTTTGATTTTAGATCAATGCTTAAGCAGGTCTCTAGTGGTAGTGAGGAAGGGATGAAAATGACTCATGGTAAGCACATGGGCATAGAGGGATTGGTTCCCTCTCATGAAATGAAATACCGAGTGCCTACTCAAGCATCGCTAGACGGTAATACCGTCGACTCCCACATAGAAAAAACAGAGTTCACAAGAAATGCGCTAGAAATGCAAGCCAGTATGCAGTTTCTGACAGGGCGTTTTAGTGGCTTAAAACTCGCACTTAAAGGTTAAAGGGGTTAGTCATGTCATTATTCAATAATTTTGATGTTTCAGGGTCAGCATTAAGTGCTCAAAATGTTCGCTTAAATTTGATCTCAAGTAACTTGGCAAATGCCAATACAGTTAGCAGCAGTATTGATCAAACATACCGCTCTAGACAGCCTGTATTCTCGGCCATGTTAGAAGGTGTGAATGGCGATGAAAATTCAAATGGGGTGCGTGTGTTAGGGGTTGTTGAAAGTGACAAACCTTTACGAACTGAATACTCACCTGAGCATCCTTTGGCAAATGAAGAAGGCTATATTTCATTGCCAAATGTGAATGTTATTGAGGAAATGGCCAATATGATTTCGGCATCAAGATCATATCAAACGAATGTAGAAGTCGTCAAAACGTCTAAAAACCTCATTTCACAATTATTAAAATTGGGCCAAAGCTAAAGGTAGGGTATTACAATGGCAGTTGATTTAAATGTATTGAACAATATTGGGTTAGCCAATCCAAATGCTGAGGCCAAATCTGAAAATGAATTGGCGCAAAGTGATTTTTTGAAATTAATGACAACACAATTACAAGCTCAAGATCCTTTAAAGCCAGAAGATAATGCAGAATTTTTATCTCAATTGGCTCAATTTAGTACGGTACAAGGTATTGAGGATATTAATTCGTCGCTAGATCGATTTGGTAGTTCATTTTTAGGAACGCAGTCTTTACAAGCCTCGAATTTGGTTGGCCGAGAAGTGCTGACTGATTCAGGCTCTGGATTTTTATCTACTGATGGGAATTTAGATGGTTTCATAGAGCTTCCATCAAGTGCGACTAATGTTGCAATTCAAATAACAGATAGTAGTGGCCAGCTGGTTAGAAAGTTGCCATTAGGAACAAGGCCTGGTGGCCAATCTCAATTTTCATGGGACGGTCGAGATGATAAAGGTGAGAGACTGCCCCCAGGAAACTATGGTATTGAAGCCACAGGGTTAGTTGGAGGAAGGACAGAGGCTGTTAACGTCTTGGCTAAGTCTAAAGTGCAAAGTATCAACGTCGGCGGTGGTAATGAAGTAGTCCTTAACCTTGAAGGTTTCGGTTCTGTGCCATTTAGTCAAATCAAGCAAGTTCAATAGAGAAGGGGCGATAATATGGCTGATGAATTCCAAGTAGCGATATCCGGTCTGAATGCGGCAGCAGCTGACCTAAAAGTAACCGGTAATAATATTGCCAACAGTAATACAACCGGTTTTAAAGAGTCGATAGCACAATTTGCTGACGTTTTCACCGCAAATGCAGGTTCCGTATCGGCAAATGCAGGTTCCGTATCGGCAAATGCAACTGGTGAAGGTGTGCGCTTAAGTCGAGTGGTTCAGCAGTTTGGTCAGGGCGGGTTGGATATTACTGACAATAACTTTGACCTTGCAGTGAGCGGCAAAGGCTTTTTTAACTTACAAGACACCGATGGTAGTTCGGTTGTGACTCGAGCGGGTTCCTTTACCGTGAATAGTGCGGGTACTGTTGTTAATAATCTCGGCCAAGAGTTGCAAGTCTTCCCGCCGGTTGGTAACAGTAATGTCAATTTTAACACCGGTGCATTAAACAGTTTGACGATTTCCACAGCGGATGATCCTCCGTCTGCCACGACAACCGCGAATATTGGATCAAACTTAAATGCCAATGATGCGGCTATTGCAGTGGCTTTTAATTCGGCTGATGCGGCAACGTTTAATGACTCGACATCATTGTCGGTGTTCGATTCGCTTGGTATTGCACATACGGCAACCTTCTTTTTTGCAAAAACAGCCGCGAACAATTTTACGTTGCATACAACAGTGGGTGGCAATGCACCTGCAGTGGCTGCAGAAGAGGCTCAGGCCTTAGTGTTTAATACAAGCGGCACAATTGTGACGCCTGCTGGCGGAACATTGGCACCTATTACCATTACTGCGGCACAATTAGGTACTGGGGCTGCTGATTTGACCTTTACATTGGATGTCTCCAACTTAACGCAGTTTGGCACAGACTTTGCAGTTAACCAATTGTCTCAGAATGGTTTTACGACAGGTCAGCTTAACTCAGTAGATGTGGATAACGATGGCGTTGTGTTTGCGAGATTTACCAACGGTCAGTCGGATGCATTAGGAAAAGTGGCATTAACCTCATTTGCAAATGAGCAAGGGTTGACCAAAGAAGGTAATAGTAACTGGTCGGAGAGTACGGATTCGGGTGTTGCCATTGATGGTGAGGCAGGAACTGGAAACTTTGGTCTAATACAGTCAGGTGCTTTAGAAAATTCAAACGTGGATATTTCGCAAGAATTGGTGAACCTTATTCTGGCGCAAAGAAACTTCCAGGCGAACTCTAAAGTGATTCAAACGGCTGATGCTATTACCCAAACGATTATTAATATACGGTAGTTTCGTAAGAGGTTAGTGTTATGGATCGCATGGTATTTTTGGCAAGCTCGGGAGCAGATCAGTTCTCGAATGCAATGGCTATTAACTCTAATAATTTGGCGAATGCGTCAACAACAGGTTTTAGAGAAGACTTTCAGCAGCTTCGCAGTATGCCTGTTTTTGGTGATGGTTTGCCAACACGGGTCTATGCCATGACAGAGCGACCAGGCAGTAACTTTGCGAATGGCCCGATTAATCAAACGGGGCGCGATCTTGATGTTGCCGTGCAAGGTCAAGGTTGGCTGGCAGTACAAGGTGGCAATGGTGCTGAAGGGTACACGCGTACGGGTTCTTTGCATTTATCTGCTGAAGGGCTGTTGCAAACAAGTGCTGGTTTACCTGTATTAGGTAATGGTGGGCCAATTACCATTCCGCCTGCCGAAAAATTTAATATCGGTGCGGATGGCACCATATCATTTAAACCACTGGGTGCTGATACAGAAAATTTGGTAGTGTTGGATCGAATAAAACTGGTTGATCCAGACACCGCTTTACTAGAAAAGGGCAATGATGGTCTGTTTAGGCAAAATAACGGCCAGTTAGCAGAGCCAGATAACAATGTTAAATTAATATCTGGCGCCTTAGAAGGTAGTAATGTCAACGTGATTGAGTCAATGGTGAATATGATTGAGTTGTCTCGGTTATATGAAATGAAAATGAAAATGTTAAAAACTGCGGAAGAAATTGATGAGTCTGCAGCGTCTATGATGCAGGTATAGGAGAATAACCCATGTTTAATTCATTATTTATTTCAAAAACTGGCTTGGATGCAATGCAGAACAAGTTGGCGGTTATCTCAAATAACTTGGCAAACGTTGGGACTAACGGATTTAAGCGAGATCGTGCTGCATTCGAAGATTTGTTATATCAAAATATTCGTCAAGCAGGTGCGGACGAAACGCAAGATACACAGTTACCTTCTGGTTTACAGATTGGTACAGGTGTGAGAACGGTTGCAACTGAAAAATTGCATACCCAAGGAAATTTATCCCAGACGAGCAATACATTAGATGTGGCGATTCAAGGGCGAGGTTTCTTTCAAGTGCTACAGCCAGATGGCAATATAGGCTTTAGCCGGGATGGTTCATTCAGTTTGGATTCGAACGGTAATTTAGTGAATAAAAGTGGTTTGCCAGTCAACCCTGCCATTACCATTCCTGCTGATGTGACGAATATCACCATTGGCTCCGATGGCACAGTTAATGCAACGGTAGCAGGGAGCAATACGCCAACCAACCTAGGTAATATTCAGTTGGCTGATTTTGTTAACCCGGCAGGTTTGCAAGCCATTGGTGGAAACTTATTTACTGAGACCGCTTCAAGTGGTGCACCAACAACAGGTAATCCTGGAACAGCAGGACTAGGTTCGGTACAGCAAGGCGCTTTAGAAACCTCAAATGTGAACGTGGTGGAAGAGTTAGTCGGTATGATCGAAACGCAAAGAGCGTATGAAATGAATTCCAAATCCTTAGAAAAAGCGGACCAAATGTTACAAACACTGAATAATTCAGTCTAATAATGTAGCAACAGTCTGTATATAAAACGTCAGCTAGAGGTGTGCATTTTTGTTGGTGGAGTGATAATAAAGAAGGCCTAAGCGCGAAAAATAAAAAAGCGAATAACAATAATATTAGGACCTTCTATAAAAGCGACAAAAAACCGTCATTCATGTTCCATGAATGGCGGTATTTTTATTTAAGCCACTGTAAAATAAGGTTTAAATAATATGGTCTGATAATTGCATCGTGTTAACTAGTACTTACTAGGAGGTTAACACTATGCGTCAATTAATTATGTCACCCATAGCTGGTGTAGTGATGGCATTAGCGCTGACAGGGTGCAACGGCATTCCGAAAAAAGACCCTGATTTTGCACCCATGCGACCTCCTGTTATCCCTATTCCTGAGCCTGACAATGGCGCCATTTTTCAAGCAGGGTTCTCTCAAGAGTTATTTACCGACAGACAAGCTAGGCGGGTTGGAGATATTCTGACGGTGAACTTGGTCGAAAATTTGTCAGGTACTTCGACCTCTGAAACTGCTGTGGATAAAGCCAATAATACCAATATTACCAACCCAACGATTTTAGGGGTGTCACCTGAGTTTGATTTGCCCAGCGGTTTACCGTTAGCGGTCACAAAGGCACTTAATTTAGCAACCACATTGACCTCGACAAGTACGTTTGCAGGAGAGTCTGATGCTGCGAAAGCAAATACATTGACCGGTAATATTTCGGTGACTGTGGTTGAGGTCTACCCAAATGGGAATGTGTTTGTTCGGGGTGAAAAACGGTTAACGGTCAACGAGGGTCGAGAGTTTATTCGTTTGTCTGGTATTGTCAGAAAAGGCGATATACAAGCGGATAACACCGTTGATTCTACTAAAATTGCCGACGCCAGTATTTATTATGTCGGTGAAGGGCAAGCGGCAGATTCAAATAAAATGGGCTGGTTAGCTCGGTTCTTTAACAGTGCTATTTTCCCATTCTAAGGTGAACGTGATGAAAAAATTAATCTTATTGATATTAGGTGCTTTTCTGCTTCAGGTTAGCCCTCAGCTATATGCAGAGAGAATTAAGGATTTAACCTCCATTCAAGGTATACGAAAAAACCAATTGGTTGGTTATGGTTTGGTGGTTGGTCTTAATGGGACTGGGGATGGTACTGCATTTACCACTCAAAGTTTAAAAAGTATGATCAAAAAATTTGGGGTGACATTACCTGCGGGTACCACCGTTAATGCCAAAAACTCAGCAGCAGTGATAATACATGCTGATTTACCTGCTTTTGCAAAGCCTGGGCAAATGATTGATATCACAGTTTCGTCAATGGGTGATTCTAAAAGTCTGCGAGGTGGTAGCTTATTGATGTCGCCTTTGAAAGGTGCCGATGGTAAAACCTATGCGATGGCACAAGGTAACTTGATTGTTGGAGGGTTGGCGGCTGATGGTGCTGATGGCTCTAAAATCACCATCAATGTGCCGAGTGTGGGTAGAATACCTGATGGTGCAACAGTGGAACGGGCGGTGATGAGTCCTTTCGCTCGAATAGGGCCTATCGTGTTTAATTTGCACGAGCCAGATTTTACCACAGTCGACAGAATGGTTAAGGCCATTAACAATGCTATTGGGCCTGGAACCGCGATATCGGTTGATGCGGCAACAGTCAAAGTAAGATCTCCGCGTGATTTAACACAGAAAGTTTCTTTTGTTTCAATGCTAGAAAATATACTGATTGAACCTGCAGAGGTGGCTGCAAGGGTGATTGTTAATTCTAGAACGGGCACGGTCGTGATTAGTCGAAAGGTTAGGGTGACGCCAGCTGCTGTGTCTCATGGTAATTTAACGGTGACCATTACAGAAGATGCGGATGTGAGCCAGCCTGGGCCACTTGCCCAAGCGGGAACAACCGCCACAGTGCCTCAAACCAATATTCAAGTAACAGAAGAAAATCAACGAATGTTTGTGTTTAAGCCTGGTGTATCACTCAATGATATTGTGAGAGCAGTGAATGATGTGGGGGCGGGGCCATCTGATCTTGTGGCGATTTTAGAAGCGTTAAAGTCAGCTGGTGCCTTGAAAGCCCAGCTCATTGTGATCTAACGGAGGTTATTCCGATGTCATTAGATGTACAGCAACAGGTTTATACTGACTTAAACAGTTTGTCAGCACTGAAAAATAAAGCAAAAAATGATCCTGATGCGGCATTGCGACAGGTGGCTGAGCAATTTGAGTCTATTTTTACCAAAATGATGATTAAATCAATGCGGGCAACGGTTCCTGAGGGAGGTATGTTGTCGAGTGATGATACTAAGTTCTATCAAGGAATGTATGATGATCAGCTTGCCATTCATTTAACATCAGGGCCAAACGGCGGCATTGGTTTGGCTGATATGCTGGTGAAACAGTTAGATAATCGAAAGCCTGGTGAGCCACAGGGCAAGTCGATTGATGCCTATTCAGCATTGCCTTCGCTACCCATTAGCCTGTTAGGTCAGAATGAGCCAAAAATGTCTGTAGATCCAATTAACGCTAAAGATACGGTTGTTCAAGCTGAGAAACTGAATTTTGAGACCCCAAAAAGTTTTATTGATGCCATCTTACCTCACGCTAAAAAAGCGGCGAAAGATTTGGGGACGACGCCAGGTGTTTTAGTCGCACAAGCAGCGCTTGAGACGGGTTGGGGTAAATCGATCCTGCCTGGTAAAGGGGAGAGCAGTTATAACCTCTTTAATATTAAAGCCGACTCGCGCTGGCAGGGTGATCGAGTTTATAGCAAAACGTTGGAGTATGAGAAAGGGGTGCCCTTTCAGGAGAATGCCGCCTTTAGGCAGTATGATTCGCTAGAACAAAGTTTTGATGACTATGTTGGCTTTATTAAATCGAACCCAAGATATGAGCAAGCGCTGCAAGTCAGTGAGCAGCCAAACGAGTATATACAAGCATTGCAAGATGCCGGTTATGCAACGGACCCCAAGTATGCGGCAAAGGTTCAGTCTATTATGGCACGTTATTCGCATGAGACAGAGTAATCAACCAATTGTGATTTGAGGGTAATAAGATGGGCTTTTTTGATGCATTAGGATCTGCGGTTACAGGCTTAAACGCCAACCAAGCAGCGCTTCAGACAGCGACGCATAATATTGCCAACGTCAATACTGAGGGATATAGCCGGCAACGGGTTGAGTTTACCAATCAGCTTCCAGAGCGGTTTGGGAATGATTTTCTAGGTAATGGTGTTCAAGTTGGCTCAGTGAGTCGGGTTTTTGACAGTTTGGTGATTCAGCAGTTACAAACGGCATCCTCGACTTTTGCACAAGCTGAAACATTGCTTGATAACGCTCGGGAGGTTGATAATATTCTGGCGAACCCTGGTACTGGGGTGAGTGGGGGGTTGGATGATTTTTTCTCAGCACTGAATACAGTCTCCGATGATCCCGCAAATTTTGGTGCGAGAGAGTCTTTGTTGTCTGAGTCAGAAACACTGACGAGTCGATTAAATACACTGAACACACATTTTGACTCTTTGCGAACGTTTGTGACCAATGAAACGAAAACTTTTGTCGCAGAAGTGAACCAGCTTACACAGAATATTGCAGATGTTAATGAAGCTATTTCAAGTTTTCCTGCCGATGCGCGGCCAAGTGATCTTTTAGATCAGCGTGACCAATTGGTCAATAAATTGGCTGAGCAGGTTCAAGTATCAACCATTGAGCAGTCTGATGGTGCCTTAAATGTTTTTATTGGTAATGGTCAAGGTGTCGTGGTTGGTAATCAAAATTCTGCATTGACAGCGGTTGTTGATCCAGAAGACCCTAGGAAACTGGATATTACCTTAGCCGCGGGTGGTGCAGTTGCGACCATTACCGATGCCTTGGTGGGCGGTAAAATTGGTGGTCTAAATGACTTTCAAAATACGGTGCTAGATGTTGCTCAAAATACCATTGGTCAAATCGCGGTTGGTGCAGCTGTGCAATTGAATATTCAGCATCGCTTAGGGCAAGATTTAAATGGTAATTTGGGGGGGGATTTTTTTACCGAGCCGACCATATTTGCTGGAGGAAATACCAATAATACGGGTGGGCTTGCAGTATCTGGCACCTTTGGCAATACCTCAAATTTAACCACGAGTGACTACCGGTTGTTGGCAACAAGTGCGACCACCTTCACATTGACACGGTTAGACGATAATACGGTAACCAATATTAATACCGGTGGTGTATCTCCTTTTACCAGTACAGAAACGGATGGGTTTACCCTGACGCTGGATTCGACCGTCGCTGCAGCAACGGGGGATTCTTTTTTAATCCAGCCTACAAGGCAAGCTGCAGGACAAATAAATGTTGCGCTTACAACGTCTGCCCAAATAGCCACAGCATTACCGATTAGGGCGCAAACAGCAACCAATGCAAATGGGCTAGGAACGAATATTGGTGATGGTGCAATTAACAGCGTCTCCGTGACCAGTGTGGCCAATTTGCCATTAACGGGAGCGCCTGTTAATGGCAATGTAACGATGACCTTTAGCTCTGCTACCAATACATTAACATTGGTGCCAGATCCAGCAGGGGATGGTCCATTAGCTTATGATCCTGCCACAGAAAATGGAAAAAGTTTTACCATCTTAGGTGGTTTGACTTTTGCGATTAACAATACACCGGCAAATGGAGATTCATTTGTATTATCTGATAATACAAATGGGGTAAGTGATAATGGTAACTCGTTACTTTTAGCGCAATTTCAAACAAGACAAACCCTCAATGGGGGGACATCCTCCTTTAATACGACAGACAGTCAATTAGTAACAACGGTTGGTACGGTGACAAGAAGTGCCAGCATTAATGAAGAAGCAACTGAAGCATTATTCTTTCAGGCAAAACAACGGCGAGAAGAAATTTCAGCGAATTTAATTCAATTTCAAAAAGCATTCCAGGCGAATGCCCAAGTGATTTCAATTACTTCGCAGCTATTTGATACGTTGTTAAGGGTAGCAGGGTAATATTATGGCCGGTCGAATATCTACTGCATTTTTTAACACCGTTGGGGTTCTGGAAATTTTACGGAGCCAAGAGCAGCTCAGTACCACGCAATTACAAATTGCGACGGGTAAGCGTATTCTGCAGCCAGAATTTGACCCAGCAGGTGCGGCACAAGCACTCGATTTGAGAGAATTTATACGCGAAAATGAATCATTTCAAAATAATATTACGTTTGTTAAAACCCGTAATCAGCTAGAAGAAACCGTTTTGGTTGGGACAAAAAATTTATTACAACGAGTAAAGGAGCTGTCAGTACAAGCGGCGACGGTTACCGCTGATGGGCCGCAACGGTTTGCAATTGCCAAGGAAATAGAGCAGTTAAATGATGAGTTGTTCAATATTGCCAATACCAAAGATGCCAATAATGAATTTTTATTTTCTGGGAGCCTAGGTAATACACAGCCATTTACAGATAATAATAATGGCTCATTCACTTATAATGGGGATCAGACGGTAAGAGAAATACAAATCGGATCGACGCGACGTATTGATGACGGTAATACCGGTGCCGAAGTGTTTTTTGATGTGGCAAATGGCAATGGTGTTTTTCAGACAGCGCCAGGTGCTGGTAATACTGGTGCTGGTGTGATCGATAGTGGTTCTGTGACGAATGCGGGGGCTTTTCCCAACGATACCTTTACGCTTACCTTTGCTGTGGATGGCGGTGGTAACCCTGTGATCAATGTGGTGGGAGCCGTGACCGGTGCTGTTGTCACAAACCAGCCTTTTAATGGGGTTCAGGCATCGGTTAGTTTTAATGGTGTCCAGGTCAATATTTCTGGCAGCGCTGCAACAGGAGATACGTTTACGATAGCGCCTAGTACAAATCAGGATATATTTACCACATTGAGCACTTATCAGTCCGCTTTAGAAAATTTTGCTCAAAATGGCGACCAGGTTGCATTTGGTAACGCCAGTAATCGAGCATTTGCAGATTTTGATCAAGCGTTGACGCATATTTTAAATATTCGATCAACGGTTGGTGCAAGGTTAAATGCTGCTGATACACAAACAGATATTAATGCCGATTTTTTGTTACAAATACAAGCATCACTATCTGATGTAGAAGATTTAGATATTGCTGAAGCTGCAAGTCGACTTAATTTGCAGACAGTGGCGCTGCAGGCTGCACAGCAAAGTTTTATTAAAGTACAAAACCTATCATTGTTTAACTTTTTATAAGCGTATTAACTCGTTTTGGCTCGCTACTTTAACTATGGTAAAATCCTCATGTATCTTGTATTGGGGGTGACATGCTAAACCAAAAAATTTATTCTCAAGGGTACCTTGATAGTGCCTGTTTTCTATATGCACTAATGAATGCTTATAAGTCATTGGTGAGTCCCCAGCAAAATATTCGTGCATTCAATAATCAGTATGGTCACCATAAATGGAAAAAACTGGTTGCGATTACCCCGTCGGTGGCTAATTTTTTGAATGGCTTTGGTAGTTATGTTGACATCAATAAGCCAGATGTTGATTTGGGGATAAAAGATTCATTGGTTGATCATGCCTGTAAAATTTTTAGTGGCAGCAAAAAGCAGTTTTTCGCTGAAAAAATTTGTATGCAAGATATTGGTTCCGTTGACTTTACCTCAAGCGTACTTATTTTTTGTGAAAGACGTGCCGCTCACACGAGCTTTCATCAAGATTTAGATCATTGGTTGTGTGCCGTCAATAATCATCATGGTCAACTGTTATTGGCTTGTTCATTTACGCTATATTGCCATGATCATTATCAAGAGTTTACTGAGCGTGAGTTTCTGAGAAGTTATAATAATTGTATTGATATTAGTGGGATTACAGCACGCACGATTTATCAAAAATCAGTGTATAAACTATCCATGTCTGAAGCTTAATAATGAGTTGGTATAGATGGGGCTGTTGGTTCACTGTGAAGAAAATACTGTTGCAGCTTAGACGTTTTTGCCTGCTGGCATGCAGAGTCTGCTAACAGTGTAGCCGCTTCAAGTCCTTGGTTTAACGCATAGCTTGGTATAATACCGATGCTAATGTTGGTGCTTAGCGAGTGCCCTTCCCAGTCATAGCGAAATGTTTTGACAGTATCTATAATTTGTTGGGCAATGGCGAGCGCATGGTCTGTTGACTGGTGTTTTATGATGATGCCAAACTTATCCCCACCTAATCGAGCTAAGATATTGGAACCTTGAATGATGTTTTTAAGCTGGAATGACAGTTGTTTTAGAACCGTATCACCAATAGTGTGGCCAGCGATGGTATTAATATTTTGGAACTGGTCAAGGTCGCAGTGAAACAGTGTATGAGAGGCACCTTGCTCTTGTATTTCAATGAGTGCTTTCTCTAATTGTTGATTGAACATTCTGCGGTTAAGTAGCCCCGTGAGCGGGTCATGGCTAGATTGCCATGCGAGTTTGTTGGTCATAATTGCAATCTTATCTCGTGCCTTTTGATGCTCTAGCTCACTGGTAATTCGGCTGGAAAATAA
>Ga0233435_1001770_pt1 | contig 19875 bp, 10 predicted proteins | sample SI_122_August201_3_FD_182735 | JGI IMG/M metagenome (GOLD analysis project Ga0233435, IMG submission 182735) | Seawater microbial communities from Saanich Inlet, British Columbia, Canada - SI_122_August2016_135_MG | ecosystem: Environmental > Aquatic > Marine > Inlet | place: Canada: British...
CCTATAAGATAATTGTCTATCTATGTGTTTACTTACGACAGGACTTTGCGGCATAATACCATCCATCAAACCATTTTTCATTAATTCCTTAGCAGTAGGCGGTCCTATATTTTTGTAGTTTGTGGCACCGCCTGCTGGATCAGTTTTTTTAAAATCTGTATTATCTTGATCGACACCTGACATTTTAGCTTGTTGACGAGCCTTAATCGGAACCAGCTTTTCACCCCAAACGTTTTTAGGCTCATCTATCTCATTATCATCTATCTCATTATCATCATCTAGACCATCAATTAAGTCATCATATTCATTTAACTCTTTTTCAGACATTAGACGACCTTTTTTAATTTCACCTGAAAATAGTCCTCCAGCGTCACCTGCATCGTCGCCGGCGGCTGCATCATCACCACCGCCAAATAGTCCTCCTCCCATATCTCCTTCCCCTTCACCTCCGGAAGCTACGTCTTGCGTCTCTCCTTCGTCGCCAAAGTCTAAACTGTCTGTTTTAGGTAATTGTACGCCTTCTAGCTCCATCTCTCTTAACTTATCTTTAACCCTACCTTTTTCAATTCTTTCAATTTCATCATTGTTTAATTCTAAAATATTTTTACGAATCCACTCTTTGTCGACCATTCCTTCAGGCGCCTGCCCGGATATTTCAAATCGTGTTCTAATTAACTCTAGTTTTTGTTGTTGCGCAATACTAGATGGATTACTCAATTCTAGATTAAAGTCTAACAAGCTGTCATCTGTGTAACCGTGCGAATACAAGTGAATCATAGCAAGCTTATTCAGCTCTGATATTATTGTTTTTTGTATTCTTTGTATAGTTCTACTAAATCTAATATCTTCTTGCGCTAGCGTTGCTTTTGCTCCAATGTCTTCATCGTAACCCAAATAGGCTTTTGGAATCTTTAAAGCAGCGAATAGCTTCTTTTGAATATACTCGACATCTTCAATCGCAGTTGTATTTGAACCACCTGCTAAGGTGTCTATTCTTGTCCCACTTTCTCCACCTCTTACAGGGAGAAAATAATCTTCGTCAACTGAAAGGGGATTGTATCTTAAATCAACTTGTCCTGTTGTTTTATCAACAACAGCATTTCTTTTAAGCGAAGTCTGTGCTTGCTCAAGATAATCTGCTATGTTCTCCGGAGGAATATTACCTACATCAATATAAAACACTCTTCTCTCAGGTGATCTAATTACTCTATAGACTAACATAGCATCTTCAATAAGTATTAGTTGGCGCCAGACTCTTCTAGCACCTTCTAAAACAGATGATCCGTATGGTAAAAATGCATCATTGCCTAAAAGTCTAAAATGTGAAATTTGCCAGTTTTCTAAAACTTTGTTTCCTTGCGTAACCCATCGAAACCTTACAGCACCTGGATCTTGAGGATCAAAACCTTCTTCTCTTTCCATCTCTGCTATCGGAATAGGAAAAGCATTTACAACTCCGAACTCTGGATGTATATCGTTAAATAGGAAAAAGTCGCCATATTTGCATAGATTTCTAACCCACATAACTAAGTTAAAGTCTATATTAAGTGTATCATAAAACAGTTCACTTAGAATCTTATTAATCATTTGATTTTCTGAATGTATGTGTAGTACTACACCATTTGCATCTGGTGACACACATTCTTCTGAATAAATGTCCAGTGCAGAAGATATTTCAGGCGTGTTATGAACAATAATAGAATCAGTTGCATAGTTTTTGTAACCATCAACAGTTAAATCATAAAGATCAATAACTTTATACGGTTCAATACTTGTAACTTTGTGATTACCAAATCCACTTTTAAACGCTGTAAAGTTTTCATATCCTTCGTTTTTAATTCTATTATTTATCTTAGAAACTGTAGTATTTAAATCGTTTGCTAAGTCTTTACATGAAATACCTTCTTTGAAAGCATCACATATTTTTTGATATGTTAGAGATTTATCGTATCTAGGGTTTTTATTATCCTTATTATTCCAACCATTGTTTTTCCAATTAGGATCATACGCCTTTGCAAAAGAAGTAAAATTACTAAACCCAAAATCTCTCAGCCTGTTTGTAATTACAGATGATGAACAATCAAAAACTCTTTGTAAATGTGACCAGTTGTAACCATCACGATCACAAACCTGTAAAATTTTGGCAAACGTGACATCTTTACGTTCAGCAGGATTATTTTCTTTCATAAACTTAGAATGATTCTTTTTAAAATTTTCTATCCACTCTGAGTTTTCTTTGTAATCCCATTTCTTTCCATTAAGAATATTTGCATGATATGCAAGATGTTCTTTTGCATCCATTATCTGGAGATTTTCAGGTCTATTGTCTTGTCTAATAAAGTTTTTATGATGAACGTGCTCGTTGGTTTTTATTTTTCTCCCAGTAGCCCATTCAGCAACAACTCTATGCTCTGATACCCATCCATTATTAAGTGTTGAGTCTTCTTTGTTCATAGTATAGATCCATTGATAACCCTTTCCGTTATCTTTGTCTTTATCGAACAAAGCTTTTCTATAGAAAGGCATCATAGAGTCACCTACTTCTAGATGCTGGACTTCACAATAAGTGCCATCTCTTCTCATTACGCGATGATCAGGCGTTGCAATTAGAGTCTTACCAGAATCAAAAGTAATCTTATACGACATTTCTGTAGCTGTATGTCTAGCTTGCTTGCCTAGCGCAGGTACAATTTGCTGCTTTTCATGATCGTAAGCATAAACAACAAAAGTTTCGTCCGGTCCGTATTGCTTGGCAAGTTCTTGTATTTCTGTATAACCGTGAGGAGTTGCAATCAACGTATCACCTGCAATACAAGCCTCCATTTCTGAAAAATCTGAATATCTTGCCATTCTATCATAAGAACCATAAGCACTTAATGTGCTGTTGTATACATCACTATGATTTTTCTTAAAAACTTCCAAAGAAGATTTAGAATACGTTGTGTTATTTAACTTCTTTATTTTTCTTTTAACTACAGGCCCAGATCTAAATAACTGAGTTAGTTTTGCAAATAAGTTTTCATTTTTTTTAGCCATTTTTTTATTTTCCTATTAACCAGCTCAAGTCACCTAAAGGATTTTTTTTACTTGCCTTGCTATCACCTGAAAAGCTGTTTTCAGGCATATAAACAGGTAAAAACGGGTTAACTGTTTTCTCAGCGCTATTATAGAAAGGTGACAAGGATGTTTTATTAATATTTGTATTATTTACTTCCATTCCTTTAAGTATTGCATCAGCTTGCTGAATTTGTGTAACATTATATGTATTGGAGTTGCTATCAGCTAACCAGCTGCCTATTGCTAATGACATTATCAAATCGTCATTATATCCTTTCATAGCAGTTATTTTTTTTCCATTCCATATGAAAGTTTTCAGCTCTGAGTACAATCTCTGTGAATATGTTTTAATTCTTCCATTTCTTAAAGTTTCTTCAAAATTAGCAAGTATCTTGTCTCTGCTTTCTTTGCTAGTTGTAAATCCAGCTTTTCCTAGATTTTGTCCTTCGCCATATAGATATTTATATTTCTCTCTTTCAGAAGAAAAATAAAGATTCTTATACGCTAGCTCCCCTAGTTTGATTAGCATTGTATAGCCATAAGCATTATTTTCAGGACATATCATTGCGTTGTTAAATCTTTTTGCAATATCATAAACAAGAATAGCAAACTGGTCTGGTGGTATTTTACCCTTATACTCTGTTGCTACGCTCATATTATTTGTATTTATTACATGAAAAGTTGAATAGTCACCGCTATCTCCTCTTGCAATATCAGCTGAAATTATGTAGTTTGCTCCTTCAACTGGGTATTCCCAATACCACACATTATTACCCGGTCCACTTTTTTCTATTGGACTTCTTGTTAATATTCTTATTTTTTCTAGAATATCATTAGTTAAAAATGTATCACCAGAAGATGCAAAGTCACACAAAAGCTCTTGCGCAACCTGCTTTTGTGACATATTTTTTGTTTCTTTGTTAAACCAATCTTCTCCTCTTTCTGGGTGAACATCCCACATTAGCTTGATTGGATTAAACTCGTTTTCTTTTCTTAAAGACTTCGTGTATATTTCATGATACTGACCACCTACTCCATTGGGTGTAGACAGTAATATTGCTCTACCACCTGTTGACAATGTGGGATATAATCCCATCCACAATTCATCAAAATTTCTAACAAAAGCTGCCTCATCTACTATTAAAAGAGAAAGTGCTTCAGAACGACCTGCGTCCTCAGATGTTGGGACTGCTTTAATTTGAGATCCATTAGAAAACTCAACTTGTTGTTTATTATTAGCTGTTACTACTGGTACTAAAAGCCAGTTTGGCATGCTTTTTATATATGTCTTTACTTTTCTTATAAAGTTTTGTGCAACTGCTAGTTTTGTAGCAATAATTAGTACATTTTTGTCTTTATAAAACACAGACTGCCAAACAGCATATGCAGCAACTAATGTTGATAGACCTAGCTGCCTTGACTTTAAAATAATATTAAATCTGTAATCATTAAACTCTTTAACACAGTCATCTTGAAATTCGTAAGTCTTAAAAGGAATAAGGCCTTTGAGAGGGTGTTGTATCTTGAGGTACTTATTCATAAAGTAAACAGGATCTTTACCACATCTAACAATTTCAGAAATCTGACTTTGTTTTGACTTTAATGAAGCCATTTATTTAACCTCATAAAAACAAGTGCAAGTATACTTTAATTTTCTATGTGGGCTATATGGACTAGTTGTTAGAGTTTCTAAGTTGTCCTTACTATTAATTTTTTTTACTTTTAATTCTCTACCTGAGTTAGCTTTAAACTCTTTTTTTATAAGTTTGAGTCTAGAAGAAATAATTTCATTAGTTTCTTTTTCTAAAAGACTCATTTGAAAGTGCAAGTCAGATTCTTTAGCAACATTAAGTATTGATCTAAAGCTTATTGACATTATTTCGTCACTTTCTATTTTAGCAATAGTTTTTCTTGATCCATCTTCACTTAAATTACTATATACACTGTCAATACAATTCCCAATTGACACGATAAAATTATATTCCATGTTTAATTCCTTATTAATTAGTATATATTAAATATACATTATGTTTTTTACTTATATTATTTATATGGTCTCCAACCATTTTCCCATTTTTCTTTGTTTTTATAATAATAAACTAAATAGCAATGTTCACATACGTCATTGTTTTTAACAGAATTAATATCGTCTATATTGTTTAATAATATTTTACATGAAGGACAATCAAGAGAAATAGTTTTGCTATTTACAGGTCTTACAAATTTGCAGTTATTGATATACGCTATTTCTGTTTCCTTGTCTATTTCAATCCACTGTTGTTCATCTAAAGTTGACATAAGAATCATTTCCTTTTATACATACTTCTAAATTTTTATCTACAACATCTTTAATTGCATCGACATGTGATATTATTAATATTGTTTTAAAATATTTCTTTAAACTAGACAGAAGCTTTGAACATGACTCAATATTAGATGAATCTAATGATCCAAATCCTTCATCAATTATAAAAACGTCAGATTTCGGAAGCGACGATATATTTGTAAGTGCTACTCTAATAGCAATAGAAGCCATCATTTTTTCCATACCACTAGCACATTCAATTATCCTTATAGAATCTCCATAGTCAATATATACATTTAAGTTATTATTATTTTCATCATCTAATATTCTAACATTAAAAGAAACAACATCCCTCAATATATTTTCTATTTCTAGATTTATTTTAGGTAAGTAAGACGCTATTAACATTGTAGGAATACCTTTTTTAGAAACTGCGTGTGAATAAAGATCATAAATTTTCCAGTCTTCTATGATTTTTTTATAATCTTCTTCTTCAATTACTAAATTAGTATAATTAGATTCTAAAGTAAATATTTCTCTTGCTTCTTTTTTTGCAAGCGATTCTTTGTCATATATACTATTACGTAATCTGTTTAACGCTGTTTTAACATCGTCGAGCCTTTCTATATATTTGGTATCATCATTACTTCCAAGCTCATCTAAGACAACGTTTAAACTTTCTTCTTTTTTAGTCATTGAACAAAGTAGTTCTTTTTTTCTATCCAGATTAATAAGGCAGTTTTCTATGTCTACATTTGACTTGTATTCTTTATTTATTATATCGTTATATTTTTCAATTTTTTGTGACAAAGAGTCTTTTTCAAGTTTACTAATAGCAGATTTAATTTCGTATATCGAAGTTTCAATTAAAGTTATTTTTCCATCAATATCTTTTATGTCTTTTTTAGATTCGTGAGCCTTGCTAATAAACTTGCAGTTTAAAAACTTATCACCGCAAGGTACTTGATCTAATATTTTTATTTCTTCAGCTTTACTTTTTTTGTTGCTAGATAAAAACGTTTTCTTACCTTTAAACTCTTTTAATTCAGCTATTAGATTTTCTAGCTTTGTTTTTTGTTCTTTTAAATTTTCTATCGGAAAATCTTTTTTAAAGTTAGCTATCTTCAAGACTTTTTCTTTTAAATCAGATACTTGGCAATTTATAGCTTTTATGTCGTTTTCAAAAGATTCTTTTTTTGAAATAATATAACTCAACTCTTTACTTGCTGTTTGCTTTGTATACCCAGATGGGTGGTTTTTTATATTGTTTTCTATGTCTTTTATCTGTAGTCTTAAACTTACTTCTTTTTCTCTTGTTACTTTTAATTCTTCTTCATACTCTTCAAGATTTCTTTTGCTATTATCAATATTGTTAACTGTGTCACTTTTTAAAATTGTCCAGTTTTTTTCTTTAGAATTTTTAAGTTTACTCTTTAATACAATATAGTTTTCTCTGCTATTTTTATATAACTCTTCATATATATCTAAATTTAAAAATTTCGATAGAACACTTTTTCTAGCTGAAGATTTTTCGTTTATAAATGTGTTCATTTCTCCTTGTGAAGCAAAAGATGTATATAGAAAATCATCTGACGTGCCGATAAGACCTCTAAGAGTCTTTTCAGTTTCTCGCCTTTGCTCTTCAGACTCATCTAGACTTGATGTTGTTTCTATTAAACTTAAATTAGTATTTGCTGATAGTTTGTTTTGTTTGTTTGTTTTTTTAGTCGTTTCTCTAATGATTTCATAGTTTTTTGTTCCAATTGTAATATTTACCTTTGATTTACAACTTCCTTTTCTTATGTTAACAATATCTTGATTCTTAATCGATCCTCTATCTGTTGTATTAAACAATGTATACATTAAAGTTCCTGGAATGGATGACTTTCCTGTTCTGTTGTTTCCAAATATTCCTACTACTCCATTAAGCTTATTGAAATTTATATAGTTATCTTTCCCATAAGAAAAAGTATTTTCAAATTCAAGTGAATCTATAGACCAATTTTGACCGGCTTCATCTGAAAGATTTTTTGGAATTTTATCTAAACTCTCTTTAAAAAGCAAATCTACTCTTTCAATTGTTTTATTGTCTATATTTGAAAAGTAATCTTTGAAAAGCTTCGTACGATCAGCTGAATTTCTTATGTTCATTGTATTATAAACATTGTTATATGTTGCGCTGTTTTTTCTAACATCGCTATCAACGTTGCTCTGAAATACGATTTCTTTAGCTTTTTTGTCACGTTTAAGATAATGATAAAGAATTTTTATTTCAGATTGTGTTATAACTTTGTCTGATCTTATTCTAAATCTAGCGTGATTTTTAACTTTTTCGCAAAAAAGTATTGTTTTTTCTAGACTACCTTTCCAGTCGATAGTAACAAAAGGATTTGGGTTAGGCAATGAAACAAATCTACTTTTAAAATCATGTCTGTTGTTTATCTCCCATATCAAAAACCCTTTTGTTATATCCTCACCATAGTTTTGTTGTATAGTAGAACCCGGGTAAGCTATTCTTCTATTATTATCAAGATATTGACGCTTATGAATATCTCCTAGAAAACCAAAGTCGTATTCATCAAAAAAGTCTAGACTGACTTCTCCTTCAAGACTCCAATCAGTATCAGTTTTTGAATTCATTACGGCACCGTGAAAACATGCAATATTTATTTCGTTTTCGATCGGCTTTACTAAATCCCAACTTTTTTGATCAAAACATGAGAAAATGCACCAGTTAATATTTTTCAGTCCTGTTGGATATACACCACTCTTTTTATATAACGTTATATTGTCATTATTAATAGCTGATATTATTGGCGATATCGCATCTTGTCTATCTTCGTTTAACATTAAACCGTCATGATTACCTAATATAACATGAACGGGGGCAATTCTTGCAAGTGACGTAAACCACCAATTTAAATTTTCAATTATTTCAGGAGAAATACCCTGAGTTTTAGAATGAACTATATCGCCACCAATAAAAATAGCATCAGGCATCTCATCTTGTAGTTTAACAAACATTTCAGAGAATATTTGTCTATATTCATCATGACGCTTTAAACTTCTCCAATGAACATCTGATATATGCGCAAACTTATATGTCATCCTGTTATCCTATAATTGTTTTATTTTGTTAATTAAAACGTCTTCTGTTTTAAATTCTTTTGCGTTATCAAGTATTTCAATAAAATATTCATGCGTCATGTCTCCCACATCATAATTTCCTCTTGTATCTAGAATATTAACTTTTATATCATAGTTTGCCAGCAAAGATGCTATCTTTATTGATTTATAATAAGCATCTTCGTCTAGCGCAAGATTAACTTCTGTTTTATTCTTGACTATGTTTTGAAACAAAGACATATCTTCTGTAAGAGATGAACCTAACAAACATGTTGCGTTATCGTTTGTTTTTAGCAAGTCCAAGGGTCCTTCTACAAGAGTTAAAGGAATATTCCAATCAATATTTAATTCATTAAAAATTATGTTTTTCTTAGGTACATTAGCATTTTTGTATTTATATCCACAATTTGTATCTACATCTATTTTTCTTGCTGTATAGTAATTTATATTACCTTTGATGTCAAATGAAGGTATTATCAAACATCTTGAAAACTCGTTGTTGTTTGAATATCCTAATCTTAAAAGCCATATTTTATGCTTAGATACACCTCTTTTAATTGCGTATTTAAAAACATCTCTAATATTTGGAATGTTAGAGTTGAATGCATTAGCTAGAAGTTTAAATCCTTCAGGTATATCAACTAAAATTTCTTCATCATCTTCGTCCAATGAAGAAAAATCGTTATTTAACATTTTACCAATATCCATATTAAATGCATTAGCGCTTGATCTACTTTTAAACAAGCTTTTTGAACTATCACCCATAACCTTACTTATTTTGCTCAACAAATATGGAACGTTAGCCCCTTTTTTGTCGCATACCCAACAGTGGTAAAAACTTTTTTCTAGATGAATTACAAGTTTAAGCTTTCTTTTGCTAGGATGATTACAAAAAGGACACCATATAGAAAGATTATACCCGTCTTTTGACAATAAAGAGTATTTTATATTTCTTTCTAAAAAATCAAGTCTTTTTTCCATTGTTTGATTCATAATTATATTTTAATGCCTTGCAGATTACGTATGCGTCAGACATATCATAACAAGATTCATCAAATTTTACAAGCCCTTTATTTGGTCCACTTTTTAAAGTCTTCTCTGGCCAGTTAAATTCAATATTATCTCTAACCCAATCAAAAACCTGCTCTTTAGTATTTTTATCCAAATCCTTGAGGATTTTAATATTCAAACTTTTTCTTGCACTATTTACATTAATATAAATTGGCTTTGTTTTAAATGTAGTATAAGACAAGTATGAAACTATACCGTTAAACTTACTTAATTGAGAGAGAGTTTTAGCAGAAGAAAATCCTTTTCTAAAGGACTGAAATGCTTCTTCAACTGATAGTACGATATCTTTTTCGAAATCATACTTTTCTTTATACTCTTCTAATAAATTCTTAGTATATATAGTTTTTTCAAATATACATTTAATTTTTTTTAAATTTATATTTTGTAAATCTATTAAACTATAGTTATTATCTAAGAAACATATACCAATAATTGATGTAGAAATATCTAAACCAATATACTTTACTTTGTTCATTAAAAATCCATTTTAATTCTAAATAACACGTTATCTGTATTCTTTTTAGGGAAGGGGTTAACTAGCTTTGCATTAGCAATTATATTTAGATTTTCATCATGTAAATTAATATCTGTTATATAAACAAAATCTTCATCAGCATTAAATGCTGAATTGTCTATTTTAAGATTATCTATATATGACTTGTTTTTAGATAAATTTGTTTCTCCTGCTTTGGCAGGCAAGTTCATTTCTAATACATTTAAGTCTGTATTTATTTTAAAACTCATATTGTAGTTTGTTTGACTAAAGTTTTCTAATCCTGGATGTAATATTGTAGCTATTCCTTCTTTATATAAAAAATGACCAACATAATTCCATTTAGCTGCAGGAGTATAACAATCATTCCTATATAAAAGACCTAAACCGTTGTCTTCTAACTTTATTTTAACATTTCCTCCAGTACCAGCTAAAGAACTATCACTAATGCTTATAGATTCTCTAACTACTTTCTTTCTAAATACGCTAGATGATATACAAAGAATATTGGAATACATTTCAGAAACATCACCTGTAATATTATACATTGGTAATTCATGAGCAAAATAACCAATAGCATCTGGATTGTTTTCATCGTTATCTATAATTTTTGATGATATAATAGGCAAGTAATTTGCAATACTTCTTGACTTATAATTTGAGTTTATCTTTCTGCCAACAGGATTTGATAAATCTTTTAAAAAACTAGTTCTGCCATATTCTATATTACTACTGATCAGCGAACCGAAGTTAAACTCTGAATATCTTCTTTTGTAAAACATATTATTGCTAAAAGTTTGATCACCCTCAACAGTTAAATCTATACCAGAATGAAAATTATTCAAAGAAGCATTACTTAAATTATCATAAGAAGTTTTAAATGTTTTTTGAATCGTTACAGCGTAAGTCTCTCTTTGAATTATAGGCTTCAATATTTTTGAAGAAACAGAATACTCCATCAACTCAGAGTTTCCAAACGATGATACATAATCTAATCCAGACAAAAACGACGAATCTTTTTCGTGTATTCTGTCTAATCTTATAAATTGATAATTGTTTTCTCCATTAAGCTTGTGAATTTCTCCAGAATAGTTATCGTAATATCCTTCTATTTCATAGATTTGTTCTTGCAAACCATTGTCATTAGGGAGAATCAAATTGTTTCTATAATAAAAATTATTCAATCGAATAGATTCAAAATAACTTGCATCTACTGTATTATCTAGACTTTTTATTTTTTCATAATAAACTTCTAATAAGCTTCTTCCAATTGAGATGTTCTTGCACAAAAAAGACTCTTTATCAGTCAAGTCTTCATTTAAGTCAATAAGTGATATAGACTCTTTTAATAATTCTTCTTTTAATGAACCACCGAAAACTATATTTGGACATATTTTTTGTTTAAATTCGTAAACAAAGTTTTCGACCATCAACTCATGTCCAAGACACTTATTTGAAAAGTAATAATTTACTGGCCCTTCAATGTGCAAGTTTGATAATTCAATATTGCCATCGACATCTTTAAATATGTTTACCAACCCATTTCTTTTAGAAGGAATGTCGTAATAATACACGGGCACAGCAAATACCAGACTTTTATCATTGAAATCAATTATATTCCTATTACAAATCTTTTCTTTTACAACATTTTCATGATTCGTATTATAAATTCTCAAATCATGAATTTCTGCATCTAAACCATTACTTGTATTATTCCCCGTATAACTATTTTCTATGTCTTCTAAATTATCAGGTAAAATTGACTGGAATGTATCTACACCTGTAATATACTCTACTTCATGCTTTCCGAAGTCTATATTTTTTGTTACATACGGACCTTTTGTATCATCAACTTCGTTTTTGTTATTTGAAAACAAATTCTTGACATAACTTTGAATATTGTTTTCTAAACTTTTAAACTTATTTCCTACACATATAAATGAATTTTCACTATTTATACTACTATCAACAAAACTCAAGTCTACTAAGAAATCATCAACAAGCGCACCATCAACATATAGCGTCAAATAGCTGTCTGTTTTATTTTCACTGTTACCAGACAAAACTACAGTTACATTATGCCAGTTGTTATAATTTAAGATATTGTCTGTACTTAATATTATTTTTTTACTTTCTACTTGTTTATTGACATCACTTAAATCTACACTGCTTATATTGCTACTAGTATCTAAAATAGATTTGTCACCTAACTCAATATAAATCCTATATCCTACTGTTAACCCGTTTATATCTGTTTTTGTTCCTTTAACAATAAATATATTAACTAGTTTAGGAATTGAGAAGATGCAACCAGGATTAAAATGGAGACTTTTCTTGTTTTTTCTTCTTTGATTAATATAGAAAGAAAAAGTCATGTCCTTAGCATTGAAATTATAAGCTGGAATACTTTCGCTATTTAATAAGTTTGGATAAACTAATACGTTCTGATGTGTTTTATCTCCCAGTATATTTTCATTTAACTTTTCATTAGTGCTAAAAAAGTTAATTGTACTATAGTTTGATACACCCCAATTACAATCAAATTGTCTATTTTCAATATTTTCAGAATAATATTTGTATAGATTTTTTATTGACTTTTTCTTATAATAATTTTCATCATCTATTAAATACTTTTGCTTGATTTTTTCTACACCAAACTTATAAGCTGACTTGTTGTCAAAAAAAATACCTTGATCATTCAAATTATCTTCAAACGAGTTGGAAAGTCTAGCATTATTTAATACATCTATTGAATTTGATAATTCTATAGATCCATTTAAACTTATATCGTATACTCGAGTGCCCTCAGAATCGTCTTTGTTGTACTTAGTTATTGTGTTCTTAAGACACACTTCGCCAAAAACACCTGCCTCATCAATGTCATGACTTACAATGTCTTCACACAAAGTCGACGCTGATACGTATGTTATACGCGGCTCTAAAGTAATATTATTCCTAACAATATTGTCATTTGTTATTGGTTTAAATGACATTTTTAAAATCCTCTAATAGTCAATTCTAACGCTTACAGATAAGTCTACTTCCGGATTTTTCTCAATAGGCCTTGATGTTTTAGCAACTGCAAGCATATTGCCAATCATATCATATAAACCAATTGTTGTAACGTAAGAAAAAGGATCATCACCTTTGTCTTGAATACACCTTAAACTTCCACTCCCATCAGTAAAAGTTGGGTTTGTAGAGAAGTTCGCATCATTAGGAGAAACTCTACAGAAATAAATAGTAGAATTAATAGTAGTTTTATTAATAAGTCCCATTGCAGAAGTATTGGCTCTTCCAAATCTTGTTGAAGCAATATGATCCAATACATTATCAATACTTCCAGAAACCCAGAAATACGGGAAAAATTTATTATCAAACGTTTTTACTGAATTTGCTCCTGAGACTGATGATATTTCTCCTTGTAATGTCTGATCAGTTTTAAAAACTTTCTCAGCATTTAAAACTATAATTCCCTGCTCATAAAAAACAATGCCCACAGAAGTACCAGTGCTATTTGTTATTGTTCCAACGCTAGCGCCAAAAGGCGTTACTGTTAAACTGCTTGATGCATTAGCATCTGATATTAATTCTAATGTTGTAGAGACACCAGCACTTAATGACGTAGCACCTGCAACAGCTTCTTTTCCAATTTTCATTGAAAATTTTCCAACATCTAACGTGTCTCTAGTAAAAAGTCTTTTAACGTTAATAAACAATGCATGATTAATTCTATCATCATCATCATTTGAAACGTCATCATCATATGGCGCTGTAAAGTAGCTAGTAGCATCGCCTAAGAGGATTTGCGCATATTGTTTATATATGTTTATTTTTTCACGCATCATAAGAGTATCTGAGTTAAACAATGGCTTGTTACTTGAGTCAACATCAACTGTTATTGGTGTAATCACAACGTCATTATTGTCTCCTTGCTTTGCAAAGTTAATAGTGTAATTAGCGTCTGCTGCTGGTGTAGTAGTGGCTGGATTGTACTTTGCATAAGTACCAATTGTCAAGTCTAGCATTTCATTTGAAGTTTGAAGTTTGAAGTCTTGGTCAAAAACAGTTTGAAATAAAGAACTAGTAACTGGATTCGTACCATTTTCACTTGCTGTTACAAATACTTCATATTTTTTTCTTGTATCTGTAGTTGTAGCAGTCGCATCTTTTCCAGCAATATCAACAGCAAGAATATCAACTAGTTGTCTTATCTGTGATTTTTTATTAACTTTGTCTTCTTCGTTAAATTCATAAAACGACATTATTTGAGTCCTTTAAGATATTATGTTATTATTAATTGTAATTGGAATTAGTAGTGTTGAGTTAGTATTATTTCCTATTACTTCAACTTGTGTTTTGATTAAAGAGCTATTCGTCTTTGTTGAGTAATATTTAAATGTTGCTGTATTTACTACGCCCTGCGCTGTGATCGTGAATGTACACGACCTTTGCCCAACAAAATCTTCAGTAATTGCGTCACTTGCAATAGTATAATATGCTGTATCTTTCTTGACTGTTTTTGATATTGCACCGTTTATGTTCAAAAGCTTGTTGTAAACCTTAACTGTAAATGTTGAATCAATAAGCATCTCTTCAGTTAATTCAAAATCTTCATCCTGATTTACCTGAGTCTTTACTAATATCTTCTTTTCTTTTTCTTTTTTAGATGACAAGTTAGAAGTCAATGAAACAGGTGTAATAGTAGTACTATCTAATTCAAGATAAGGTATTGCAAAAATATCTTCTGTGTTATTACTCAAAAAGCTTCTTAACGGATATTTTAGAGCAAGCTTTTCATCTGTTATAGCTTCAAAAATAGGTGTATTCTTTTCTATTTTTTCTTTGCCAATTATAATCCCATACTGTTCCAATACAGAATAGTCAACTTCGTCGTCGCCAAGTCTAAATTTTTGAATATCAAAAGAACCATCATTTCTTGCTAATATTTCACGACCCTTTTCTGTTAAGACTGCATCAACTATAATATTGTTGGTTGCATGATTTAAAAATCCCATATAAAAAGTCTCCTAATTATTATATAAATTCATTTAGTACATATACATTTATTTTAATAACTCTTATAACAAGTTAAAATTTATAATACTAAATTTTTCTTTATATATTGTCATATTGTTCAGTTTAGTTATTGTAAACTGGTATTCGTTGTCTAACAACTTATGTGTAACGTCACCCGTTGATTTGTATCCACCAAACTCTGGTGTTATATATAGAGAAACTTTGCTCGGGTTTTTCTTTATACAAATATTTTCTATAACATTGACTTCATTTTCAAAGAAAATACTATTTTTTTTAACTTTTTGATTAGGAAAGTCTCTATTTGCACCTTTAGGTGAAACACAATCAATTATTAGTTTTTCTTCAAATGGATCGTATAAAATACCTAACTGTGATGAATAATTTGAAATGTGACCGTGAGCGTCAATCGTTCTAATTGAATAAATAGTAATTTTTCCTGGTTCATAACTAAAATCAGTAAACTTGTAGTGAGGCTTCTCAGTCCTTAAAACTAATGCATTGTCAACCACCTCTTCAAATCTGTAATCATCATGCTCAGAACGACCGTCTAGTTGTGCTATAATCGTAAAAGGATCGTCTAACGTATGCCGTTTAAGTATTTGATAACCTTTTGCATCATATTGATAATCTGTTGGCTCATCCCATTCTATATCTAAGTTTTTATTGTCTTCATTATATGAAAATCTTATGTTCACCGGCGGAGGCGGCGAAATAAACTCTCTACACTCAATTGCCTCAGTTTCATATTCATTATCACATAGCAAGTAATAGTTTAATGCAAAGCGGTTTTTAGAATCTGGATAAGCGTATAAATATACGTCATTAAAAAGATATTTATACGTTTTACCATACTGTATTCTCTCATCTTCAACAACACTTACTAAATTTTCTAACGTTTCTTCATTTCTTTTTTTAGTGTAAAATTTTGCTGCTATTCTTGTATACACATTATTTATTAGTTTATATTTTCTTACTAATAAACCACATCTTACACCATTTATTTTTGCAAATTTTTCTGCATTCAATTCGTTAATTTGCTGTTTAAAAAATCTAAATGAATTAAATAAAAATCCAGATTTAATATTGTCTTTCTGACTTGTACTTAATTTTTTTTTTGATATTTCACTTTCAAAAAAGTCATTATTAAAGTATTTGTTTTTATTTAATAAATCTATATTAAGAGAATCATCATTAATTATAGATAGTTTGTTTGGTCTTGAGCAAGTTGATATAATTTTTTTTATATCTAAGCCGTTAACATTTGTATTGCCAGATGACAAATAGTTTATAGTATTTTCTATACTTTTTGCATCCTCATTGGTAATATAATATTTTCTAGTATGATTATAATTTTCCTGGAAATTAAAATAAATTAATTCATTATTTCCAAGACTATCTATTTCGCTTATATTATACAGCTCAGGAATGTCTAATGTATACTCATCTAAATCCTGATCATATAATCCTGGTACTCTAGCTACTGATAACCTTATAAATCTACTTTTAATTTCATTATTACCTAACTTATCATTATTTTTAATTAATGTATCATCAATAATAGTTTCATTACTTTTATACCTGTTATAAACAAAAGATGTAATAACTTTTCTTTCGTTCATTTTATTTGTGTTAATTGAAATTACTGCATCTAAAATATTATCCATAATTTCCTCAATCAATAAATTTCTGTTGTTATAACGTAAGTATAACTATTACTAAATCCCTGTCTAACTCTACTAGACATGTTATTGAATTCACTCGTGTTTTTTATTTTTTTGATTAAGCTATCACGTGTAATCCTAACTGAAAATATGTCAAAATAAGCATCAGTAGTCAAAGGCTTTAAGAAATCTATCATAGATATGTCTTTACTAATATTTTTAAAAAATTCAAGTGAATGTATGTTATTATCTATTATTTCGCTTTTATTAATAATATCTAAATAACCTGTTTCTTCATTTACATATTTCAAAGCGTCTTCATAACTTTCGCTAAATATTTTTAAAAACTCGTTAGGATCAAAGCTATTTAAAATCTCAGATACTTCGCCCGTAATGATGTTATCAAAATCTATATTAAGTCTATTTATCTTGCTTTCATCAAACACACTATTAAATGAATCATTTAAATATTTTATACTATTAGAAAACTTGGCAGCTGTAATTATTCTTTTTATATTAGCAACACTAGTCTCAGGGGATGTATTGAATCCAAAAACTGTTCTTCTAGATTCTATTTTATTAAGCAACCTTGCCATTTCTCCAAACACAAACGACTCTTTGACAAAAGAATATTTCTCTCTAAAATCTGCAGCATCTTTATTATACTGACCAAGATATGTATCTAACTCTTCGCCATTTATAAAATCTACAGTTGCAGGTGTCAAACTAGTAATAATCGGTGTGTATAAAAATTCGTAAGGGAAAAATTCGATCTCTGGATACTTGTGATTCACAGGATATACAGTAATTTTCAATATTTTATCATCACTTAATGAATTAGCAAGATCATATGGTATTCCAAACCTTAAGACATCAGTTTTCATAAAGCTTTCAGATACTGAGTCATCGCCAGACATAAAATATTTCATTCCAATATTTGCTAGTGACTTTTTGTTTTCTTCTAACTTAATCTTGTTATCAAAAATATTGTAATCTTTAAAATCTAGATTTCTTAACCTAGAAGTCATAAGTCTATTTATATTTCTTACTTTTAAGCTATCGTAAACATGACTTGATTGCATGTTTTTAGAAATTTTACATAACTTCATTTTGTTACTTATAACTTTACTAAAATCAAAATTTTCTATTTCTAGTATTACTTCGCTCGCTTCTTTAATGCTGTTTTGTATAGATAATTGTTCTTCGTTATTTGATACTAACTCGTTTTTATTAAAATCAAAATTTGATAAATACCCGTAAATCAAATCATAACTTAAAGCTTCTAAATAATCAGACTTGTCAAGAAGATTAGACGTATTTCTAATATCTAAGAATTCTTTAAAGGAATAAAATTCTTTTGATAACAGCGGATTCCCGCCACCAATAGCTTCAATAATAGGAGCAGCTGCTCGATCAGATCGAACGTATCTTTTAATATTATATACACTACTATCTAATCTTCCTATACTTCTGTATTCCTTAGAAAACTTTCTGCTTATTTCTTCATCCCACCAGAGCCACTCAGAAGATTCTTCAGCAGTTTTAACTTCTTTATGAATGTTTTTATAAAAAGAAAGTTTACTTATGTTTTCATATGCGTATAAACAAGAATTAACATACTCTATTACTAGATTATGCATAATTTCTAAAATCTTCTTGTTCGTATTAATAAAATCACTTGAAACAATTTCATCAATTTCATCATCTGTATAAATGTAAGTTATAAAACCTTTTATGTAATCAATAATCTTACTAGTAAAAGTTCCATCGTTATCGAGCAAGTCTAACGTCAAATCTTTGTCATAACTTGCTGTATTTTTTATCTGGTAAAACAGATTACCGGGAATCCTATCATACAACTCATCACCTGATACATCATCATCTACACCATTCTGCCACCACATGAAAAATGATCTTGCGAGGTAATTAATTGTGTCTTTATCATACAGATTAATATCTGCTTTATTCATCTCAGCGTTTGGATTTGTCATTGCGCCAGGTATGTCTTCATGTAAAACAATATAGTTTATCTTTACATTTAAGTCTTCTCCCGACATGCCTGTGAATAGTGAGTTTGCATTTTTTTCGTCTTTTGTGACATGTAAATAAGAATCATAATTGTATGTGTTTATTGCAAGCAGCTCAGCTATTCCATTATACGTTCCTGCAAGTCTAAATTGCCCACCTTGTTGCATAGCAAAATTAAACTTTCTTGTCGCAAGAACAGAATTATGTTTGCTTGAAGGGAATAAATATGATTTTATTTTTCCGCTAGTTGTACAAACAAATCCCGCTTTTGGTATGGCTCTATTCCTATCATCACCAAAATCGTAACTTTTACCATTAATGTCATTTACTTTAATGTTATCAAGTGTATAGTCACTTATAGTTCTTATAGTATACGTTTCTTGCTTTTTAATGTTATCTAGACTAAATATACTAGTAAGATAACTTTTGTATAGATTGTTTGTTTCTTTATTTAAACTTTCATAGTTTAAATTATTGTTGATCTTACTGTTTATTTCTTTTTCTAGAACAATATAAACTAACATCTTAAAAACGTCAAAATCACTAGCTACTTTATTCAACAAAAGTTTTTCAAATCCAATAAGCGCTTTGTTACCTTGAAAAAATGTACTTGTGTATGTATCTAGACTTGAAGCAACATCTTCATTTATCTTTCTAAAAAAGCTACTAGTGTTTTTCAAGAAGCTATTTGGGTAATAAGCTATCATAAACTTTTTGTAATCATCAATACTAGCAAAAGAAGAGAGACCAGCTATTTCTTCATTAGAAAAAATATTTAAATTTTTACTCAACAGATCGATTTTTTCATTACTTGTTTCTATAAAGTTGTTTTTTGTATAAAATTTGTCATTTTTTTTAATTAAAAACGGACTTTCGTCTAAAGTATAAATTTTTTCTGTATTTAATTTATCATCATGTAAAAACGTAAAAACATTAGAATCAACCTTACTTTTTAATATATTATCACATTTTTTTGAATGTGACCTTAAAAACCCGTAAAAGTCAGAGTCTTTTAATAATGTTTGTTTTAAACTAAATAAATTCCTCTTTATTCTAAACGACCTATGTATCCAATCATTATCACCTTCTCCAGA
>Ga0233435_1001773_pt1 | contig 19863 bp, 17 predicted proteins | sample SI_122_August201_3_FD_182735 | JGI IMG/M metagenome (GOLD analysis project Ga0233435, IMG submission 182735) | Seawater microbial communities from Saanich Inlet, British Columbia, Canada - SI_122_August2016_135_MG | ecosystem: Environmental > Aquatic > Marine > Inlet | place: Canada: British...
CTAATAAAGTAGTATTGTGATTAATAACAATTTCAGGTTTAGTAATATGAAATACAGCAATTAAATCTTTATCTAATGCAGATGCAATATGTAATGGTGCTGAATCAGTGCAAATAGCGAGATCAGAGTCCTTGAACAGTTTTATAAACTCTTCTGATGAACTCAATGATTTTTCAAATGTAAATTGTGCAATGTCTTCTCTAGAGAAAGAACTATCCATAGAGGCAATTACTAATCTAGCATCCTTATATCTTTGTTTTAAATCAACAATTAATTCATCAATTTGTAGCGGAGTCATGCTTCTTTCTGAATCAGTTGACTGTGGACAAATAAGTATTTGTCGGTAATTATCCTTTAATACAAGCTCATTGGTACTCCAGTCTTTTTTCGGGAGATCCAGATACCTTCTCACTACTTGATAATGGTTTATTGTCTTAGGCCTTTTAAAATCCTTATAACAAAGATATTGTTTACAATAAGTTAAAAAATAACAACTGTCCAATCCATTTGACCATGGATTAAAACCAATATCTGGTTGCCATTTTTTTAATACATAATTAACTTTAAGCATGTCAAATAAATTACGCTTATTAAGTGCAATACATTTAATATCCGGTAATAACTCATTCACATATGGTTTCATCTGTCGAGGACATAAAACTATGTACTCTTTATTAGGATAAAGCTCTATAAATTCTTTAATTACTACTAGATCAATAATAGTGTCGCCATAACGAGTAAAAATTGAAAATAAGATTTTTTTAGAGTCTCTTATGCTTTCAATGCTTAAGGTTGAATTATTTATTTTTTTAGTCTTATGTTTAAGAAAAAGGTTAATCATTCCAAATACTTTTTTTTCTCATCTCATCAACATTATTCTTGCATACATTTTCCCAATCAACCAACGGCGTCATTACTCCTTCTGTCATATGAGTAGAGAGCCCATGGATTGGTGAAACACAAAGTGCCTTATTTTTAAAAAATATGCGTCCATAAACTTTTTCACTTAATTTAGAGTCGCTAGGCCCTACTGCCGATGCTTTAATGTATTTTTCAAACTGTTTAACAATGCGAGATTGGAGAAGGAAAGTATGTGTCGTATTGGTAATTTGTCGCCAATGACAATATTTAGACAAGAAAATAAAAGACTGTCGTTTCCAAGGCGGATCGTACCTATCAGGGTAGTCAGGCGTATGAATAATCAAAGGTGTGTCTTTCAAATCACCAATGATACGATTCATATAATTTTTCTTTTTTCCAGATGTCTGTAGATATTTCCCTTTATTTTTAATAAATTCAGAGATGTATTGAAAGGCATGTGGCGTATGTAAATAGTCATCTTCACACATATATATCCATTCATTATTTGGAACTTTTAGCGCTAAATCAATTTGCTTTTGTAAGGATTTACTGGCACTACCTAGGCTTTCGTTGTTAACAACAATATCTTTGAAATTATTAAAAAAATCCAGCAATTCTTTAGACAAGTCATCACCAATAATTACAATCTGATATTTTTCCCCTTGTATGGCTTGATATAAACTATAAAAAGATACTTTAATAGTTTGAGTTTTATTCAAGCCAAATGGACGTCTGTTTTTATGAACTGATTCAACTTTATCGCAAGCCCTAAATAAAACTTTATACTCAATACTCATTACTTACAAAAAAAGTGGTAGAAAACCATATAATACAATCTAACAAGCTTAACTAATGAATAAATTATGAGAAAACTCGAAAAGTTATTAAAATACTTACTGATAGAATATCCTGGAACCAAAGTCAAAAAATTCTTAACAAGAATGACTTCAATCGATCGAGTAAGTTCTCTATTAAAAAAACTCTACCCTATTAGTTGTGATAAAAACCTTATTAGGTTTGGACCTAAAGGCGATGGCGGGTATTTAACACCTGATGACTTTGAAGGAATTGAAGCTTGCTTTTCCCCTGGAGTTTCCTCTGCATCAGGCTTTGAAAAAGAATGCGCCAATCGAGGAATAAAAGTTTTTCTAGCTGATAAATCAGTCAGTAAACCAGCTGAAGAAGACAAGTTGTTCCATTTTAGTAATAAATTTATTGGGTCTTTTTCTAATGAAGATTTTATGACAATTGATAGTTGGGTCGATCAATCATTGCCGAACAATAAAGGTGATCTAATATTACAAATGGATATAGAAAAATTTGAATACGAAGTATTTTTATCAATGTCTGAAAAATTAATCAGTAGATTTAGAATTATGGTTATTGAGTTTCATGATTTGGATCAATTATGGAATCAATCATTTTTCAATATTGCTGAACGTACTTTTGAAAAGATCTTGCATACTCATAGCTGTATGCATATTCATCCGAACAATATAGCTAATACTCAAAAACTGAATGGCATCGAAACTACACAAGCAATGGAGTTCACCTTTTTACGGAAAGATCGTATTAACAATGCCCAACTACAAACAATATTTCCTCACCCTCTAGATTGTGATAATGATCCAAATGAACCTTCCACAATCCTACCATCAAGTTGGCATAGTCACTAAAAATATTCCATTAAAGCACTTCAATACCAAAAGTTAGAGTGCTTGCTCGAAAAATAAAACAGTATTTTTCCTCATATTTTCTTGGATTTATCTTGAAAATTAATCTAGCAATTAGGCCTAATATACCGCCGCCAAATGACAATTTTCTATTTTTAACTTTAACGCCTTTGCCTACATAATGCGACACACTGTCTAGTTCAAAATGATCAAATGAAAAATACGACAAATGATGGACGTGTGTAGGGTCCATCCATGAGTCTAATGAACTAAAATGTGGTGTAATGATTTTAATAACTGCTCCTTTACTAGAGACACGAACTAGTTCGTTAATAACTGCTGGAATGTCTTGGAAATGCTCGATGACATTGTCTAAGATAATATCTTCTACAGTATTGTCTTCAAATGGCAACTTTTCATTTTCAATATCACAAATATATTCAGCAGCCTCACATTGAAATTTATCTACACCTATATAGCCATTAACTACCTTATTACCACATCCTATATTTAATTTCAAATTACCGCCCCATCATATTTTAAAAATAATAGCATATCATAAAAGTTACCAAGTGCTTAAAGCCTTTCTTACAACTTCCAAGACTGTTTTTACTGAAATATCACCCATAGTACTGTCTTCACTACAATTTTCCTCATTAGGGTGGTCAATAGAAAAATAACAAGGATGCTCTAGCGCTCCATAAATCTCACTCTTTAGCTGGCAATGAAATAAGACAACCATAGGTATATTAAAAGCACTCATCATATGAGTAGGGCCAGTATCTACTCCAATATATAGATCTGTTCGTGACATAATGGAGGCTGTTTCCCTTAAAGGCATGCCAATAAATGAAGTGGCGCACCCTTTTAATCCGTCAAATAACCTGTTAGATTTCTCTTTCTCTTGTTGAGCATTGCCTCCGTAAATTAAAAAATGCACTTCTGGGATTTTGTCAATAATATTTTTACACAATTCTAAGAAATGTTCTATAGGCCAGTCACGATATGATTTTGTTGGGAAACTAACAGTCTGTATTCCAATCAATATCTTATTATTTAATTTATAGCTAGCAAGTGTATTCTCTGCAAAGAGCTTATCATTTTCAGTCAAAAAGAATGATAAGCGCTTAGTAGTAGAATGAATATTGATAGACTTTGGTAAGGACATGAATATATCTACAAAATGCATCTTTTTAGATGTTGGAAATTTAACAGATTTATACAATTGATTGTCAATTCTATCATTACCTTGTTTAAAGGCAACAACCCTACCAGATACTCTTAGTGCGTATAAAACTAAACTCTCATCAAACCCATATACAAAGGCCAAGTTATATCTTTTCCCAAACCTTCCCATCCAAATAGAACTATTCTTAGAAATGGCCTTAACATGATCAATAAATGGTAAATATTGAAGTACTTCATATCTATTTGGATGACCCAATACTGTTATTTCAGCGTTCTTATAGTGCTCAGAAATAGATTTAATTGCTGGGGTGGTTAGCAAAGTATCGCCAATTCTAGAAACGATAATAATTAATATTTTTTTAACAGAATTTGATTGCATAAGTATCTACGGGTATACCACCAGCTTATAGTCGTTTGTAGTCATCCTCTATACGCACAATATCATCCTCGCCTAGATAACTCCCGGTTTGTATTTCAATAATCTCTAATGGCTGACTATCGATATTTTCTAAACGATGAATTTCTCCGGCTGGAATGTAGGTAGATTGACTTTCAACTAAATTAAAAATTCTATCGCCGCAGGTTACTTTAGCCCTCCCCCTGACAACCACCCAATGTTCAGAGCGATACTGGTGCTTTTGTAAAGACAGTCTAGATTTGGGATTAACCAATATGCGTTTAACCTGAAAACTATCTTCAATATCAATAGAATCATAATGACCCCAAGGCCTAAACACTTTTCTATGGTGCTCAAACTCTGAACGACCACTATCTTGTATTTTTTTCACAATGCTCTTAACAAGCTGGTCTTGGCTTTTATCAATCACTAAAATTGCATCTTGTGTATCCACTATTACCAAATTAGAAACACCTATTACAGAGACAAGGCGATTAGATGCGCTACGAATGTATGAATTACTAACCTCGTTCAAAATCACATCTCCTGAAACAATGTTATTATTATTGTCCTTAGGCTGAGAATCCCACAATGCTGACCACGAACCCACATCGCTCCACGAGGCGTCTAGACCAACCATTACTGCATTTTTTGTTTTTTCCATAACAGCATAATCTATAGATTGACTTGGGCAACGTAGAAATTCATCTTTATTTAACCTTGTAAAATCTAAATCATGGTATTCAGTTTGGTATGATTTTTTACACGCACTAAGGATGTCAGGTTCGTATTTATCCAGCTCATCTAAATACACTGATGCTTTAAACATAAACATGCCGCTGTTCCAAAAATAGTTACCCGAATCAACATATCTTTGTGCGGCATTATAATTTGGTTTTTCTACAAATTCATCAACATCGTAATAATTTTCATTTTGAGGAGTATTAGCCTTAATGTAACCATACCCTGTTTCAATCTTGTTAGGCGAAATTCCAAATACAACTAACTTATCTTGTTTTGCCTGTTTCTTTGCTACGCTAATAGCTTGATGGAATTTTTCAATGTCTTGTATTAAATGATCTGCTGACAATACTAATAAAATAGCATCTTTATTGTCTCTAATTGATTTAAGTGCAGCTAATGCAATTGCAGGTGCGGTATTTTTCCCAATAGGCTCCAAAATAATACTAGAAGCTGATTTATTAACCTGTCGAAGCTGTTCAGCAACTAAAAACCTATGCTCCTCATTACAAACTACTATTGGCTCTTCAACAAATTCTGGCAGTCTAAGAATCGCTTCCTGAAATAATGTGTTACTTCCTACTAACTCGATAAATTGCTTAGGGTGTAACTTCCTTGATAGAGGCCAAAGTCTTGTACCACTTCCGCCAGACAATATGACTGGAATAATCATTTAAAAATGCCAACCTATTAAATATTCAACTATTAACATATTTGGCTACTTTATCAGTCCAGAAAGGTATGGATTCATCTTTGGATCGTTATACATTTTAAACTGACGATATATTCGATAAAAAGCCCTTCCTTTGCTTACTTCACCCAAAAGTTTATTGAGACAAAATAAAAGGTCATTCCTTTGAATAATAAGTCGTTCTTTTTTATTTTTTGCCTCTTTTTTTTGAGTCACATCAGTGTCAGATCTGTCAGCCTGAATACCCATGTGCAAGATTTTAAGACTGACTATCGATAACCTATCGATAATAGAGCCAGCAGTCTCGCTATTAAACCACGCGCCTTCTACAACCTTAATGCTCGCTAGTCGATCAAGAATTTTTTCATCAATACTCTCAATTGCATCATTTCTTTTTTGATTAAATTGATCAATATTGCGCTTATTTAACGCAATATCATTGTCACCCACATCAACACGTCTCGCTTTATCCTCTTCGTCCCAAAGCTGGCAATTGTACTTGTGATTCTGTTGTACCCAATACCAGATACTATTTTTTTCATGAGTGATAGGACTTTCTTTTGACCAACAAGAACTTGTATGACATAAATCATGGTACTCAACTATTTTATCATTATCAATATCACTAAATAAATTTTTCACAAAAGCCCCAGTCTATCGATTGAATTCAGAATACATTATACAAAATTAAATTATAACTTAATAAGTATGATTAAGAATTTATGGAAATAAAATACTATTTCCTGTAACCGCATTAACTGAGTTCATATATTTTGAATTTCGACTAGACCTAATAGGCATTCCATGGATAACTTTTTTTGCAATATCGTAATTATCCCTATCAAATTTAACCTCTACTACAATATTTTCAGGAAGGAATGACCTGGTTAAAATGTTAGCTACTGGCTTATATCTTTGATCAAACACTGACTGCTTTCTATCTATCGTTATACGAACCTTGTTATCACTAGAGATAAAATACTCCCTGGAGTATCTGTTTATTATAGTTGGCATTGGGTGTGACAAAAATAACTGCTTATATTTACCGGACAGTTGTTCAGAAATTTTCATTGTAACATCCTTCCATGTTTGGCCTTGCAAAGTGCTCAATGAAGAAATAGCATGGTTAATTTTCCACCCAAATGAGTTCTTTTTCATTTTTATTTCTAGAGATCCATTCTTTATCATGCTAAGGCCACCGTACCAACGAAACCGTATTTTAGAGCGAAAACTTTCACCACTTAGATTGCCTGTGTATGAATGATAATCATAAGTATCATAATATACGTTGTTCACCCATCTATCTGGATATGGTTTTCTAAACCCTGCTGAATGAAGTCGAATCCATCTTAGAATATGGGGGTATTGTATTTCTCTCGCAACAAACTTAATTTCTCTTCTAAGTTGATGGCCTTTCATAAGAATTATTTTAGTCCGGATTTCATTATGGAATCGTACAGCACATCAACATTTAGATTAATCATTTTATCAATTTTGCCATCAATGGTTGTTTTACTTCCAACTTGAGTCAAAGAGTCAAAATTATTATCATTAAATACGATATTATCAACCTTCATAAAAGATGGGCCGTATTCACTTTTTTTAACATAGGCCATAATACCGGCAATAGATTGTCTTTCTATCGTAGAATTATCTATATAAACTTTAGACCCGTCCTTACTCACTACTCCAGCACCAGAATTAATTATCTTCAAATGGCTGGCATTTAATACACTTCCTTCTCCAACTGAGATAGCTTTATCATCAACATTCTTAAACGTAGTATCATAAATTGAAATATTAGACCCACTAATATCAACAGCATCTCCGCCTCCTATAGCCCCTATATCTGCAAAAGAAGAATTTAATATTTCACCATCTGAGAAATCTGCATCAAATGCGTCAGAAATTGCATATTGAACTTTTGTATTTTTAATTGAGAAATTAGAATGAATTATATTAATAAAATCTTCACTTGAGTTATTAGTAAAAATACATGAATCAATATCGACATATTTATTTTTATATACGGTAATTCCGCCTGTTAATGACCAATTTTCGGATTGAAGAGAAGATGTGTTATTAATTAATGTATGCTTAAGTTTGGTAGTCTGGGAGCCATTACCAATTGAAACAATGCCGTACCAATTTTCTCCAGAATTAGCGCTCTGCATAATCACTGGATTATTTTTTGTTCCTACAGATGCAAGACTTCCGAATAATAGCATATACACCTTAGGCGAGAACGTCAAAGTTACAGACGGTGGTATTTTTAACGTATAACCAGCTGGAATAATTATATTACTAACAATAAAATGATTGCCAGGTTGAACACTTAGAGTTTTTGACTCTTTATCAAGATAGATATAAGGATGCAACCTGAGAAGACTACTAATCGATCCATTTGGTATTGGATGTTCACTCATTTTAGAGAAATAAGGCTTTGCTTTAATCTTATACCTGACCAACGGATCAAGCTTGGATTCTAATAAAAGTTCATAAGTAGAAAAATCAGCGTTTATATACTCAGATATATCCACACTAATAGCACTATAAATCTTATTCTTGATTTTAGCGGCAATATGAATTGGCGAAGACAAAGTCACAACTCTTTGAGCACTATTATCAATAGTGCTTATTATGACTTTTGAAACAGTGAACTCATAAGGGACAATATTATCAATTTCAATATAAGTTTTATTTTCATGACTTACAAGAAAAACATGTGCGGGTGTTATGTAGTTATTAGGTATAGAAGCATTAGCCAACTCTAATTTTGTATTTTTAATGTATTTTTTAAGACGTGGCTCCAATGCCTTATCCGGATCTTTACTATAAACCAACTGTGGACATTGAATTTCAATATCCTTTAACTTTTCTTTATTAATAGAAAAGCCATGCTTATTGCTTGTTAAACCTAATACTGATAGATTGTGTACATTAAAAGTATCGTGCGCAAGGTTAGCATTAATACTTAATGGCGCCTTGTTTAAACTCATGTTAAATACCAGCTCTCCCTGGGGTTCATTGATATCAATTGCCCATCCATTAATATAGTTATTATTGCAATTATCAATAGATACGATGACACTATTATTGCTCCATTTATTACTTAACAGATCTGACCTTTTTGTTATTACATCAAGAATAGACCTACTATCAGGCATAAATAGTTGTTCAGCCCTCAGAAATGATAAATAATAATCTCCTCGTTTATTGAATTTATCAATAAAAACAGTATCATGTAGATCTTTATTTATTTTTTTAATTGAGTTTATATAAGCAAGTCTTACATAACCATCTTCTAAAAATAATTTAGCAAGTTTTTGATTTTCTGTCGGTATATCGCCCAAATCTTTTTGATCAGTTGTTCCACCATCAAAGCCAATGGGTTCAATTTTTGCCGTATAAGGGTTGTATGCAAATCGTATATTATGCCAAGTCACTGCATGCCAAGCGCCCCAGGTATCAACTATTGCTAAATACTTACCAAGCAACTCCACATCAAAAACATCACTTGCTTTGAGTGCACCTGAAAGAAATGACCTTAATAAACCAACTGCAACTCTATAATGGGACTTTAGTGATGATGACTTTTCTATTTTTTTCTCGTTAAAAGCACTAACACTTGCAGCCGTGTAATTATGATAAAAATCGGAGTTATTGTTGGCCTTATTCTCCCAGAACAAAGTTTCATCAAGCTTTATAAGTACACTTTCTTTTCTTTTATTACTCTCTAGAATTTCTTTTGAAAAGTGCTCCTCTAGGGCCATCACACCAATTTTATTTCCATTAATAATTTCATTAACAAATAAATACCTAGGAGCGAGAACTCCATTTTCTCTCAACATTTCAAGGAAAAGAGGCTCTCCAAGATTTCCTCTTGTCTTTGGATTTTGGAGCGAAAATGATCTTATTCCAAATAAATGACCATCTTTTTTTGTTTTAACTCTTAAAGACCACTTTCTTCCTTCTAAGTGATCTGTAAAATCACCTTTAATTCGAACTTTTGCTTTAACTAGTTGATCATTATGCCGAATAGAAGCCTTTACAAATTTTTTATCTTCTTTAAGAATTAACCCATTTTTTAATGCATTTTTTCTACTTTTTTCTAATTTTTCCCAGTTTTTAAATTTTATATCTATCGCGATAGTTGGTATTTTGGTATTTACACCTATCTCTCCTTCCAGAAAATAATTAACTATTGATTTCGTATATGACAGGGGTGATTCATAAAATATTTGCCTACTAAACCCCTTATCATCTAAATATTGATATATTGCATATTTTCCAGCTCTTGCAATATTAATAATGACAACAAGTATTATCAGATATATGGCCCATCGAACCATTACACTTGAAGGTGGTTTTTTGCTCTTTAAGTGTGTTGTTTTTTTAAGCTGCACACTACATAGCAGGTAATTGCTTTTGATCTATATAAGTCACGCCTATATCTGGAAACCTATCTTTAAGCTCACTTGTCAATTCATGTAGTGAATTATCGCCTACTATGTCGATCAGATAAGTTGCCTCAAATGCGTCCTTTCGCGTGTCATATCTTCTCAAGTCAATCTTTGAGGCGTATTTTGACAATATGTCGTTTAAAATACCAATTGTCACCTCGCTACTTAAAGAGTCAGAATGCCAGTCAACTGACAAATAAAGATTTTTTCCAGAAGTCCTTTCTTTTATCCATCCTCTCCTTAACAGTGCTATCAGACCTAGAATGGTAAATCCTGCTACAGTTGTGGCAAGAGTCTGGCCCGCACCTAGCCCCAGCCCAATTGCAATCGATATAAAAAGATATGCAAGCTCTTCAGGTTCTTTAATCGGCGTTCTAAATCGAACAATGGATAGCGCTCCAACCAAGCCAAGAGAAAGAGCGATTGACGACTTTACAATAGTAATAATCAATACCGTTGTAAGTAGTATAAATGGAAAAACTTGACTGAGCTCTTCTCTATTTGAAAGAGTAGAGCCAAATTTTTTATAATGCCACCTAATGGCCAAGGCCATTGCAACACCCACTATTAGATTAATGATAAGAGATGTTATAGAAAATGGATCCTCCCTAATTACACCAAAAATATCCTGAAGACTACTTGCTGACTCGACCATTTATTTATTCCTATATTAAACTTAAATTATTATACTTCTACTTACTAAAAAACTTTTGGAATTATCTTTACATCTCCATTTACAACTAAAACTGCCAAGTAATTATCTCTTTTTCCACCGCCCATTCCAGTTGCAAAAAAGTGAGATCCCTGATGTTTATCATAAAATAATTCACTATTATTATCAAATGCACCAACATCACCTGAAAAAAAATAACTATTTGACCCAAGTGAAGATATAAGCGGGAATATTTCAGGCCAAAAGTTAGTGGTCCCATGCTTTGGATAACCTTCTAAAGAGTTAGTTTTAACCCTTGCAAGTCTTCCTCTATTGCTATTATTATCAAGCCAAATAACTTGATGAGTAAATACAAAAATATTTCTATACTTATTACCATTTTTATGTATTTTTTTCAACCACTCTAACTGCTTACCTTCAATATTCCACGAATCATAATTTGCATCTAGTAAGATAAATAAGTCCTTTTTATATTCAAAAGACTGGTAAGTTTTTCCAAAATTTTGAATAAATATATCTCGTTTGGAATTATCATGTCCAATACCAACATCGTGATTCCCTGGAATTACATATTTATCTATATCATCACGAAACAATAAAAGATCATCTTTAAATAATTTAAAATTTTTATTAGACGCTTGAGCAACAACATCTCCTAAAAAAAATCCAAATTTTATTGCTTTGCATTCATTTATTGTTTCAATCTCATCAATAAATCCATCATACAAGCCGTTAAAAGCCCCCCCACCCCTGGAAACCCATATGTATGGCCAGCAACAATAAAAGAATAACTATTCTCTTTATCGCATAACTTTTCATTTTTATATACGTGGCCTGGCCATGCCGATTTAATTCTTGTTATTGATTCGTAAAATGTTGGGCTTTTATCTGGCCTCTTATCATAATACTTAGTTGTAAAATGATTGCCTGCATACAAACCTAAATAAAAAATAAAAAAAATTATGAGCACATAAGCCAATATTTTTAAAAAAATTTGTTTAGACATGTTTTTTATCAGATATTTAGTGCTTTTTTATGGGTCAAGATATAGAAAAACCTACTATGCTACATTTTCCAGCCAAATTCCCAATGTTAATAAAGTATACAACTGGTTTGACATTGGATAACCATTAGAAACATTATATTCAAATATTCCCTTTAAATAGTCCTTGTTAAGAAAGTCAAGTGTTGAGCCTTCTGAAAGAAAAAAATGCTTTATTATCTCATTAGAATCTTCCATCCAACCCTTTAAAGGTGGAGTAAACCCAGCTTTTTTCCTATGAACAATGTCCTTGTCCACTCCACTTTCTTGAAGAATATCTTTCAAAATTCGTTTGCTATAATTCCCATCTTTAAAAGACGTCGGCAGTTTGTTAATCCATTCAATAAACTCTACGTCAATAAACGGTGCTCTCGCCTCTAAACCATTAGCCATTCCAGAGATATCGGTCTTTGTAAGAATATATTCAGGTAGATGAGTGATTTGATCAACTGCCATTAATTGATCCACGCTTGGCAAACTAGAATGTTTTGCAAAATAATCATAAATATCTTCATTCCAAATATTTTGATTAATCTGATTTTGATCTTGAGAAAATAAATCAAATTTCTGTTTCTTAGAAAATCCAGATAACCTTAAATAATAAGTGTCTATCATATCACCCGATAATGATTCTAAAAGTCTATTAATTTTTCCCCAGCCTGTACTTTTATCAAACGCTAAAGGGGTGTGTCTAAGCAACGACCTGTTCATATTTGTATATAAACTAGGTAGATAATTTAAAAAAGCACTTCTTTTTTGTATAGCGTAACGCTTATAACCTGAAAGCATCTCATCTGCTCCATCGCCCCCAAGAACAACCTTGACATGATTTGACACCTCTTTCGATAAATAGTAAGTAGGTATCATTGATGGATCGGCAAACGGTTCATCGTAGTTTGTAATAATATTTTCTAAGTCTGATTTTAAATCTGGCTCAACTAAAAACTCTGTATGATTTGTTTCAAACTTTTCAGAAATCCTTCTTGCATACTCGCGCTCATCAAATTTAGAATCTGAAAAACCTACCGAAAATGTATTAATCTGCTTATCAGACTGCTCAGCTAATAATGCTACAATACTCGATGAGTCAATGCCACCACTTAGAAACACCCCAACTGGAACATCTGAAACCATTCTAATATCTATAGCATCTTTTAATAATTCTTTTGTTTTATGCTTTGCATCACTATAAGATATATCAAGTTTCGGCTCAAACTCTGGCTCCCAATATTTTTCTATATTAAGGTTTTTATTTCTAAGATTAAAAGTCATAAAACTACCGGCTGGTAATTTTTTAATATCTTTAAATATAGTATTAGGTGCGGGAATATATTTGAGACTCAAAAACTGACTAATAGATTGATAATCTATAGCTTTACTAATAGACTCTATTTTTAATAATGCCTGTATTTCAGAAGAAAAAGCCAAAGTACTTCCATCAAAGAAATATTTTAGCGGTTTTGAACCAAGCCTATCACGCGCTAAAAACAACTCTTGCTTGCTATAATCATATATACAAAATGCAAAAAAACCTCTAAATAATTTTAAACAATTCTTTCCGTATTCCTGATACGCATACAAAACAACCTCTGTATCAGTATTAGATACAAAACTATAGCCTTTTCTTCTTAATTTTTCTCTAATTTCAATAAAATTAAAAATTTCTCCATTGTATGTAATCCATATTTTTTGGTCTTTAGTTGGCATAGGCTGGTGACCTAAAGACGATAAATCTAAGATACTCAGCCTTCTGTGGCCGAACAATAAGTTTGATTGATCTTTTTGGACTTGATTGGTATTCGTATCTATTGCTACTATGCCTTCATCATCAGGCCCTCTATGAGCAATAGAATCAAGCATTTTTCCGACTTGGAGCTTATTAAACAGCTGTTTATCTGAGAAAACTCCGACTATACCGCACATTACAAAATAGCTCCTGACTTAAATATGTCATACATTTTTATTTAACTAGGGTTTTATACGTTTCTAGTATTTTGATTGTAGCTACTTTTTTTGAGAAATTATCAACTATAAAACTTCTAGATTTATTTAAAAATTTATCGTTACTCAAATTTTTCACCATCTGTTTTGTGTTGTCGTACACTTTATTAAAATCTGGGTCAGAAATTAAAAAATTATTTTCCTTATGTAAATCAGATGTACTTCCGTCGTTAGTAGATACTGTACTTACATCCATCATCAAAGCCTGCATAACTGATTGCGGAACACCTTCCCATCTATCAGCAGTAAAAAGAAAAATGTCTAATGCTTTCATTAATTCAGGCACGTTTTCAATATGGCCGAGCAAAACTACATCTTGGGTTAATGAGAGCTTATTCACCGTAGATTTTACCACATCTCTAATTGGCCCCTCTCCTGCAATAAAAAACTTAAATTTCTTCTTTGGAAAATCTTTTTTTAAACCATTGGCAATTTTTAAAAAATTATCGTGTCTTTTTGAATCCCTAAGTACCGCAACAATTCCAATTGCGATCTCCCCATCATTTAAATTGTATTTCGTACGACATAAGTCTCTATCAAAAAATTTTGGATCAAACAAATTCGAGTCAATACCAGTTGGAATTGACCTAATTTTTTCAGGACTAATTCGATTAAATTTAATCATATTTTCTCTAACACTCTCACCTGTAGTAAAAACATAATCCGCTAACTCATTAATAAAATTAGTTCGTGCAGGATTAATAGGGTTAGATAAGTGACGGGTTCTAATAAATTTTATGCCTGATAGTTTAGCGGCCATTCCGCCAACCCAAGTATCCTTTCCGCTATGAGTATTGACGATATTAATATTATGTTCTTTAATAATCCTTTTAAGACCAAATAATGTCTTAATATCGACATTCCCTTTAAAAGGCAAAATAGATACTTTAATATTATTTTCAATGGCTTTTTGCTTAATAGTGGCGCAATCTCGACAAGCAAGAAAAACTTCTACTCCCTGCTCTCGAACAGCGATCATTTCATTAATAATACGTATCTCTTGTCCACCCCATCCATCAGACCACTCTGTATGTAGAACTTTTATTACTTTAGCCATTCAGCACCTCCTGAATATTGTTTTTAATTATATCAATATCTAAAGACATTAAACAATCACTTATTTTGGTGCCATTGCATCCATCTTTACCACATGGCTGACATTCTCTACTTTCAGAAAAAACCTTATGTTTCCCCATTACTTGAAGGCCACTTATTTGGGTGTAGCTAGATTCCATCAAGTCATTATCCCAAGGACCCCAGTGATTAGCGCCACTAGGGCCAAAAAAAGCAAAAACTGGAATGTTATTAGCCGCACTTATATGCATTATGGCTGTGTCTACGCCAATAAATAATTTTGCTTTTTTGTTAAGTGCTGCAGTTTGTTGCAAAGTTAACTTACCAGATAAATTAATCGGTGTGGATTTACACAAGCTTAAAATATCATCAACTTTGTTAAGTTCATTTTTTTCAGGTGCAGCAGTAATGATAACTTTCGTGCCTAACTCAATTTCACAATAGTCAATTATTTGCGCCATTGTCTGGTTCGCAATACACTTAAATAACCAACGAGATACTGGATGAATATGGATGAACGAATGTACAGTAGACAATCTGTTCTCAACAATTTGCTCATCCTTTTTACTCCATAAAATTTCAACCTTTTTACTAGTAATTGGAATATCAAGCACTCTAAGAGGGTCAAGATTGGTTTCGAGCGTATGCCTAAGACCTTGCTTTGGCAGAAAATGGGTAAATGCATTTTTCAATACTCGATTTTTATTTGGATAACCAATACGAGTCGATGCGTTACTCAACCAAGCAATTTGAGCGCCGCGATCACCCTCTGTTAAGTTAATCACCATATCATAACAACCTTTTCTAAAAGAAAGAGAAAATTGCAGCTCTTTCCAGAGTTTTTTAATTGGTGATAGAGATTTAATTAAATCTCTATCATAAATAATTAACTTATTAATATTGGTGTTAAGCTCAACCATCGGCTCAGTGCCTTTATTGATAACTACGTCTATTTGTGACTTTGGATAATATTGTTTTAAATTACTCAATAAGGGAGTTGTTAATAATACATCTCCAATGTTGCGAAATTTTAAGATTAAGATTTTCACTAGGCCAGCATTTCTTTAATGTTTTGTTGAATGATGTTAATATCTAGCCCTATTAAACAATTACTAACTTGACTATTGTCACAACCTTCGTTATTACATGGCATACAATTTTTAGTATCTGAAATAATCCTGTGTTTGCCATTAATCTGTACACCACCACCCCTGTGATAATTAGCTCGCTCTAAGTCATTTTCCCAAGGGCCCCAGGTATCTGGAGCAGTAGGACCAAAAAAAACTAGTGTTGGTGTATTATTAGCGGCACTTATGTGAGGAATGGATGTATCAACGCCAATAAATAATTTTGCTTTTTTGTTGAGCGCTGCCGTTTGTTTTAAGTTTAAATTTTGCTTTCCACTAAAATTGATTGGACTAGACTGACATAATCTTAATATTTCATCAATTTTTTCCAACTCTCTTTTAATGGGTGCCGCTGTTATAGCAACTTTAACATTGAGTTCTTGTTCACAATAATCAATGATTTTAGCAATGGTTTGACTGTCTAACTCTCTGAACCACCCTTTAGAGAATGGGTGCATATGAACAAAGCGATTAACGGTAGACAGCCGACCATCAATAATCTGTTCGTCTTTCTTTGACCAATAAATTTCGACCTTTTTACTTTTGATTGGAATGTTAAGAATGCGTAACGGATCTAAATTTATTTCAACAGTATGCCTTTTTAGCCTTTCCGGTAAAAAATGTGTGTATGTATTTTTCACTAATTTACTTTTTATGCTCTTACTGCCAATTTTTATCTTGGCACCGCTCATCATCGCTATTGCAGCTCCTCGATCACCTTGATCTAAATCAATAACAATGTCATATTTTTTAGATCGAATTATTTTAATAAATTTATATTCACCTCTGATACGTTGTAATTTTGTCGTATTTCTAAACGTTTCTCTTGTGTATACAATAGTTTTATTAATATTTGAATTGAGCGTAAGCATGTCACTTGTACCTTGGTTTACCACAACATCGATCTTAGGTTGTTTAAAATAATGAAACAAATTATTAATTAAGGGTGTGATTAGCAGTGTATCGCCAATTGTTTGAACTTTAAGAATTAAAATTCTCACTTAGAGTATTTCCAGAAAGTGTATTGTGCATAAAGCTTTGCTATTACAAAACCACGCCAGCCATCTAGAAAGCCGAGCTTGATAAAATATAATTTGAAAAAAGTCCAAATTGGACTAATCAATGCTTTAAATCTATTTTTATTTTTTTGACTTAGTGACGCGTATTTCTTTTGTTTGGCCCTGAACTCATCAACTGTATCGTACGCTAAATGAAGCATATGATTGTTAAGGTTTGAAATGCTGCCATCCATTTGTACACTCTCATGAACTGCTACATCATTAAACCTTCCTTTATTTCTATTAAAAAGTCTAATACTGTAGTCTGGGTATAAGCCACAGGTTTTGATGTTTTTGCCAAAAAAGTTATTTAGTCTAGCTACTTGATAACCATCGAACTGTGGATTTTCTAATATAGCAATAATCTCATTTTTCAATTCAGATGTAATTCTTTCATCAGAATCTAAAACAAACACCCAGTCATTATTTGCCAAATCAACTGCTTTATTTTTTTGTGCGCCAAAACCTAACCATTCTTGCTGCTCAACTCTAGCACCTATTTCTTTAGCAATACTGGATGTTTTATCTATAGAGTCACTATCCAAAACTAATACTTCATCTGCAAATACAGCTGAATTTACAGTGTCTGCAATAAATTTTTCTTCATTTTTAGTAATAATTACAACACTTAGTTTATTCATTACTAGATCTCATTTGATTTAAACATGTGCACAAAGATTCTTGCCAGTGAGATATTTCAAATCCAAAAGTGTCTTTAAACTTACCCTTGTTAGGTATACTATATACTATAATATGGCTTTTTAGCAGGTACTTTTCACTTTCCATTCACTGTCTTCTATTGGAGTAATCTTGCAATCAATACTTTCAATATTAAATATGGCTTTAGCGAAGTCACACCAATTGCAAACACCCTCGTTACTGTAATGAAATACTTGGGCTTGCTGGTCTTAGTTATGTAGATAACCACCTTTAATAATCTCTATAACAGCTTGAGCCAAATCACTCGCGTAAGTTGGGGCTCCTATTTGATCAAAAATTACTCTAACTTCTTTGTTGTTTTTACCAAGATTCAGCATGGTTTTTACAAAATTATTGCCATATTCCGAATAAAGACAACCGGTCCGAATAATAATTGCACCTGTTGTCATAGATCCTTGAATGACTTTTTCCCCTGCTAGTTTTGTTTCACCGTAAATATTCTTAGGATTGGTTGTATCGCTTTCAATATAAGGCTTATGATTAACACCATCAAAGACATAATCGGTTGAAATATGTATTAATTTTGTACCATGTTGTTTAGCGATTTCAGCTATTTTTTTTGGCGCAAGGTGATTAATTTGATTAGCAAGATCAGGTTCTGATTCAGCTTTATCAACCGCCGTATAAGCGACGCAGTTGATAATAACATCAAATCTATTGCTCTTAAAATAAGAATAAATACTTGAAGAACTATTTAAATCAAAATCATTCCTACCAACAAAGGTATCTATATCTTCTAATGAGATTATTTTATTAATCGATTTTCCTAATGACAAAAATTTTCATACACGCCTACTCATTATAATAATTCGTAGCATAATCAAAATAATTTTCTAATTTTGTTAATGTAGGGTTATTTTTATCCTTTTCAGCTAAATTTAATTGGTCTTATAGGTATGAGCCAATCTATATCCAGCTCTTTACCATCAAAAGCCAAGCCTCTTTCATGCTTTGGAGAGTAATAATTATCCACCTTATAAGAAAAAATAGCTGACTCACTCAAAACAACAAAACCGTGGGCGAATCCACGAGGTATGAAAACTGGTGCTTATTTATATCATCAAGCTATATAGATACAATCTCACCAAAAGTTGGGCTATTTTTCCTGACGTCTACAGCTATATCTAATACTCTACCTTTAATGACCCTAACTAACTTAGATTGAGAAAAAGGCGGTAATTGAAAGTGTAAACCTCTTAAAACACCCTTAAAGGATTTAGATTCATTATCTTGAATGAATTTAATATTTCTTCCAATGACTTCTTCAAGCTTTTCTTGTCTAAAAGTTTCAACAAAATACCCTCTTTTATCGCCATGAATCTCATGGCTGGATTAGAACAATATCTGGAGTAACTTAAGGCATAAACTTCATGTGCGGTCTTCTTTAGCTCTATTTAATAGGTTTCTTTAGCTCTATTTAATAGGTATTGGCCGTATCGACTTTTCTTTAGGGGCCCTGCTAATTCCACTAGCTGCTCTTTAGTAATATAGTTTTGTTCATAGGCGATCTCTTCAAGACAAGATACTTTTAACCCTTGTCGTTTTTCTATAGTTTCAATGAATGCAGAAGCCTCAAGCAAACTATCGTGTGTACCGGTATCTAGCCATGCAAAACCTCTACCCATAAGCTCTACCTTTAGGCGAGACTCATCAAGATAAAGTTGATTAACACTAGTTATTTCTAGTTCACCCCTGTTAGAGGGTTGGATTTCTTTTGCTTTTTTAACAACATCATTGGGGTAAAAGTACAGGCCAGTCACCGCATAATTAGATTTTGGATTTAACGGCTTTTCCTCTAATGAAATGGCATTATTTTCTTCGTTAAACTCAACCACACCATAGCGCCCAGGATCGTGTACATGGTAGCCAAAAACTGTAGCGACATTATTTAACCGAGTATTGTCTACAGCACTAATAAGCATACTACTTAAATCATGGCCATAAAAAATATTATCACCTAACACTAAGCAAACATCATCATCATCAATAAAACTCTCGCCTAATATAAAAGCCTGAGCAAGGCCATCAGGTGATGGCTGAACTATGTAATTAAGCGAAATACCTAGTTCTTCTCCTGTACCCAATAAACGCTTAAAGCTATCTTGGTCTTCTGGTGTGGTAATGATAAGAATATCTGTAATGCCGGCCAACATT
>Ga0233435_1001777_pt1 | contig 19832 bp, 19 predicted proteins | sample SI_122_August201_3_FD_182735 | JGI IMG/M metagenome (GOLD analysis project Ga0233435, IMG submission 182735) | Seawater microbial communities from Saanich Inlet, British Columbia, Canada - SI_122_August2016_135_MG | ecosystem: Environmental > Aquatic > Marine > Inlet | place: Canada: British...
AGGTTACCTATACGTAACCGACCACCTTTCGCGTTGGTTTTTATGACGAGTGCTTTAACCTGCTCAGGCTCTGGTGCAATACCACGCCCTCGCAACAGAATATCACCTTCTAACCCTTTTAAAGAACCGCCCGGTAAATCAGCCAAACCCGTTCTCAGTGCCGTACTAATTTGATCTAAAGAAACCCCTGAGGCAGCCAACAAAAAAGGATCAACCTCAACCCATAATTCCCAATCTTGAATACCTGCTGTGCCCACATTGCCAACACCAGGTAATTTTAATAGCTCCCGCTTAGTCTCTTCAGCAAGATCAAACAACATGCCGGGTGCAACATCACCGTAAACACTGACACTGATCACAGGGAACCGGGTCTTTAATCGGCTGACCTTAGAATCTTCAGCCTCTTCAGGAAAATCTTTAATTTGATCAATGGCCGATTCAACTTCACGAAAAATATCATCCACGTCAGCTTCAGATTTTAACTTAAGGGTCACTTGCGACACCCCTTCATTACTCACTGACGTTATTGCATCAATGTCTTGAAGCGTTTCCAACGCTTCTTCTAATGGCAGGGTAACCTGCAACTCAACTTCTTCAGGGGAGGCACCTTCAAAAATAGTTGTCACTTGAATTTTATCCAACGCGACCACAGGAAACATTTCTTGAGGCATCGCTTTCCAGGTGCCATATCCGACAATCACCACCAAGATCATCAATAAATTGGTTAGCAGCGGATTCTTGATTGAGAAATGAATTAAAAACATCAGTGCGCCTCAATCGCTGAGGTTTGCAAAACGGCTCTTTGGTTATCAGACAAACGTTCTAAATTACCCGAAATCACTTGCTCGCCCGCTTTAAGGCCTAACACAATTTCCTGCCAAGCACCTTGGCGAATACCCAGTTGCACTTCCTGGCGGTGTACTTTGCCATCACCATAAGTAAAGACAAAGTGATCACCAAAACGACTTTGGACAGCACCAGGCGGCACCACTAACATTTCTCTTTCTTGTAGAAGCAATTCCACTTTAGCGACAGAACCTGGCAAAAATTTTGCTCCTGGAATACGTATTTTCACAGGATAAGTATGAGTGTCTTCTTTAGCCGCCATCTGTAGAGAATAAAGGTAACCCTGCAACGTCTCGCCTAAAACGTGTACCTCAACTGGTTGGCCAACCTTGAGCTGACTCGCGACCATTTGGCTCACTTCTATGCGTAAATCCAATGCAGAAATATCAATTAACTCTACTGCGACGGTATTCGCGGTGACGTAATCTCCAACGTCAGCATGAATAATATTCACAACACCATCATAAGGTGCGATCAATTGTGTTCGTTCTGCATTTCGTTGCGCCCGAGACACAGCTGACTGCTTTAATGAGATCCTTTGAGCTGCCGTATCACTTTTTTGTTGTAATAACGCCTGATCTTTTTCTAAAGAGATGAGCTTTTGCTTGGCTTCGTCCACTGACGTTCTAGAGGCCATTGCGCTTTTCTTTAGGCGAACTAACCGCTCAACTTCAGCCGCCTGTAAGGCAGAATGCTGCTTAGCCAGTTTCAGCAGAACCCTATCCTTCGCTATTTCGGTATATTCTAATTTGATTTGAGATTTCGCATCGACTAAGTTATCATCAACATCGTAGCTATCAAGCATAAGCAGAGTATCGCCTTGCTTGACAGACTGACCAGGTTTAATCTTTTTAGTGTTTATTTTACCGGCCAATTCAAAGCTAAGCTTGGCCACTCTCGCAGGCTGCAAACGCCCTGTAATTGGCGCTGTCACTCGAATGACTTGCTCCATCGCTAAAAAAACTTGGACCTGAATCGGTGGCTTTGGTTGCAGGACTAGCTCAGATTTCTCTTGAGTTTTTACCAAAAATGCTACAATTAGCGTAAGAACAACAATGACAATAATCGTATACCGTTTTGGAATGGATGGGGTAGGCATAAAAACTTATCTCGAAAAGTAGGGGCGAAAGGTCTTTTTCTGGCATGACCTAACTCGTGTATCAGCATATCAATAACATGCTTTTTGACACAAGCGCCACCCATATTAATAGCCAAACCATAATGGAACAGGGGTGTAGTACGTGGCGAACAATAAAAAAAGATTACCAAGAATCATTACAGGGATTCTTCTGACAACAGCAGCAGCTGATGTTTATGCAGCAACTAGCCCATGGGACTGTCGCCCAAGCGCTGATGGTTCCGGATGGAGTTGTGCTCAAGATGGTGGGGAGTATGAAGCCCCAATTAAGCCTGCCACCCCTAAAGCGATCCCCCAGTCATTAACCTCAGAGCAGCCAAGCAGCACGGATGCGGTAGCAGACGACGGTTTGGCTTACGAGAATGTGCCGAAATCCATGCGCTGGATCAACCCTGAGTTTTTAGCCAACGATAAAATCTGGAACCATTGCTCCACCCAAGAATACAACAAGCCCTACGTTCTCCCAATAAACAAACCGAACAGAGCAAATGCGAAAGTTGGCATCGTCTCAGACCATGTTGAAATGGACAAAAACGATGGCATTACCCATTTTGTAGGTAACGTTGCCATCACTCGGGCTGACCAAAGAATCCAAGGTAGCCGCATCTCCTACGACAACCAAGAGAATTCAGTCTCTGTTGTTGGTGATGTGACCTATAAAGAAAGTGGCTTACTGTTCACCAATGGTAAAGAAGCCTTTTTCAACTTAGACAACAATACCGGCAGCATGGACGAAGTCAGTTACACCCTCGACTCTGTTCCTGCTCGAGGCGCAGCAAGCCATGTTGAAGTTGAAAACCAAGACATTACCCACTTCACCAACCTAAATTACACATCTTGCAGACCTGGCAACCAAGATTGGCAACTAGATGCAGAAGCACTCACCCTTAACAAAGACACCGGCGTTGGTGAAGCAAGACATGCCACCTTACGCTTTTTAGGGCTGCCAATTTTCTACTCTCCTTACTACAGTTTCCCACTGGATGAACGCCGTAAATCGGGTTTCTTAGCGCCGATTGTGGGTAACTCTGATGACAATGGTTTTGACTTAAGCGCCCCCTTCTACTGGGACATCGCTGCAAACTTAGATGCAACCATTACCCCAAGAATTTTATCGAAACGTGGTGTACAACTTGCCGGTGAATTCCGTTATTTGCTGCCAGAGCACAATGGTCGAGTCTATGCTGACTTCCTTCCTGGTGATGACTTAACCGATTCCAATCGGGGCCAATTTAGCTTGCAACACAGCACCTCATTCTCAGAAAATTTAAGCGGCAGACTTGATTTAAATTACGTGTCTGATGAAGAGTTCTTTGAAGATTTTGGTGGTTCAGTCGCGTTTGATAGTATTTCAAGCGTACAGCGACTTGCAGAATTATCTTACCAAGATGAATACTCTACAGCCCTTGCCCGTGTGCAATATTTCCAAACTGTCGATGACACCATCAACAAAGCCGACCGCCCTTTTCAGCGTCTACCACAAGTACAATACAACTATGAGCGTGGTGACCGTCAGCTTGGTTTAACCCATCACTTAAACAGTGAAGTGGTCTACTTTGATCACAGCAGCAACCAACGTGAATCAGGCGCCCGTGTTGACCTACAACCTGGTCTGAGTTTACCAATATCAACCTTAGGTTGGTTTGTCACACCAAGATTAGATGTCCGCCATACCTATTACGACTTAGATTCAAAAGGCGCACTAAACGACGACAACTTTACTCGAACATTGCCCATTTTCAGTGTTGATAGTGGCCTATTCTTCGAAAAAGAAACCAGCTTCTTTGGCACCGACTACATGCAAACACTAGAACCTCGGTTGTTCTACTTATATGTACCAAATGAAAACCAAGACGACTTCCCAAATTTTGATACCACTGAATTTGATTTTTCATTCTCACAAATGTTCAGAACCAATCGGTTTAACAGTGCAGATCGTCAAGGGGATGCCAATCAAGTCACTTATGCATTAACCTCGCGCTTACTAGACGACGACAATGGCCGTGAAGTAGTTACTGCCAGTATTGGCCAGATCATCTTCTTTGAAGATCGTGAAGTCACCTTAGGTGGTGTACAACTTGATGACGACAAAGATCCAACATCCCCCATCATCGCAGAATTAGGATGGAACATTACTCGAGCCTTTAGCACTGGCTATACTGTTCAGTTTGATCCACATGAAGAATTTACCTCTCGAAATGAATTCCGCGTACGCTATCATCCAGACCAAAGTCATTTGATCAACTTTGACTACCGCCAGCGACGTGGTATTCTCGAAGAGACAGATATTTCGTTTCGATGGAAACTCCTACCACAATGGCATGTCCTAGGTAGAAATCAGTATTCATTAAGAGACAACCATGTAATTGAATCATTTGCAGGTCTTGAATACGAAAGCTGCTGTTGGGTTGGTCGAGTACTAGTCCAGCACTCTGTAAACGATGTTGAAGACATAGATAACAATGGTGACCACGACGCAGATACCGCCATTTTCTTCCAGTTAGAACTGAAAGGATTTGCCAGCATAGGCGACAAAATTACTGATCGTATTCAACAAGGGATCATTAACTACAATTCATTCCAAGACAAATGACACGATTATTAATTAAAGCAGTCTCTTTCGCCGCCCTAATAAGCTGCTCACTGATTTCTCCAGTGAGCTTTGCAGACATCGAAGAAATCGATGAGATCATCGCCATTGTCAATGACGATGTGATCATGCGTAGTGAGATGGACGCAAAAACCCGAGAAGTCATCCGTAATCTACAAAAGAAAGGGGCCTCTGTTCCACCCCAAGGCCTTTTGCAAAAACAAGTTTTAGACCGCCTTATTCTCAACCGTTTACAACTTGAGGTTGCTGAACGTGCAGGAATTCATGTCGATAACAGCACCATCAACCGATATATCCAACGGCTTGCTAAAAACTCTGGTATTTCAGTCGAAAAATTCCAAACTATTTTAGAGCGGGACGGCTATAACTTTGCAGCCTTCAGAGAAAATTTACGCAAAGAAATCACCATTCGCCAAGTACAAAATCGCCAATTAGCCAGCCGCTTGAAGGTTTCAGACCGTGAAGTGAAACGATACTTAGCCAAACAAGCAGTCTCTGGTGGGCGTTCAGCATTTCATCTAGCCCATATCTACATCGCTTCCCCAGAAGCAGCATCCCCTGATGAACTGAATACACTCGAACTGAAAGCCAATGGCATATTAGCAGAGCTTCGCAAAGGCACAGATTTTTCTGAGCTGGCCATTGCCTACTCTAACTCACCTCAAGCACTTGAAGGTGGTGACTTAGGATGGAGAGCGGCTGAACAAGTGCCGAGTTTATTCGTAGACGCTGCCAGCAAGTTAGAACGTGATGAAGTCAGCGAAGTACTCAAAGCACCTAGTGGTTTTCATATCATCAAAATGCTTGACTACAAAGGCGAAACCAAACACGTCGTTTCTCAAATCAAAGCACAGCATATTTTAATTAAAACCAATGACTTAGTCTCTGATGATGATGCCATTACCCGGTTAGAACAACTTCGTGAGCGGATCATCACTGGCAAGGAAGATTTTGCGTCACTAGCCCAAGTCCACTCGGATGATAAGGCCACCTCAACAAAAGGCGGTGACTTAGGGTGGGTAGGCCCTGGAGAACTTGTGCCTGCTTTTGAAAAAGAATTAAAAGCATTAAAAGATGGCGAAGTCAGTGATATTTTCCGAACCCCTTTCGGCTGGCACGTACTACAAGTCTTAGGCCGTAGAGATCATGACAGTACTGATGAAGTTCGTCTATCTCAAGCCAAAGTCGCACTGAAGAAAGCCAAACTTGAACGGGAGAAGCTCTTATTTCTAAGGCGGTTGCGAGACGAGGCCTACGTTGAATATCAAGTCGACAAATACTAAGCCTCACTCTATACTCACCTCACAAACTTCCTTTTTGTTGTAAAGGCTAAACATGACTACACTAGACCTCGCTGTATTTGAGGAGCTCAAAGACCTCATGGATGGGGATATGAGCGACATCCTTGAAATGTATGAAGTTGACTCTGCCGAGCAAATCGATGGACTCAAAACCTCCATCAGTGGTGATGATCTCACCAGCACGATAGCCATTGCCCACACACTTAAATCTAGCTCAGCTAACTTAGGTGCCATGGATTTAGCCAAACTGTGTAAAAAAATGGAGCACGATGGCCGTGAAAACACACTAAGCAACCCTGCTGAATTACTAGAAAAAATTATTGCTGAACTCGCCCGTGTTCAGACCGAACTCACCACTAACAACAGTTAATATTCATGATTCCACGTATAGCCATCACACCAGGTGATTTAGCTGGTGTCGGCCCAGACTTGTGCCTTAAAATGGCGCAACAATCTAGCCCAGCCCAATGGGTTGCCTATGCCGACATCAACGCGTTAAAAGCCAGAGCAGAATATTTAAATATCGATCTTTCTTGGCACATTTTTGAACCCGAATCACCCCCTGTTGCCCACCAAGCGGGGTGCATACTCGTTCACCCGGTCAAAAATACTGAAGCCACCACACTGGGAAAACCCAATACCAAACACGCACCCTATTTAATCGACAGCTTAATCCAAGCCGTTAACGCCTGCCAAAATGGGATATGTGATGCTCTATTAACTGGCCCTGTGAGCAAAGGCGTTATCAATGATGGTGGCATTCCCTTCACCGGTCACACAGAATTTATAGCCGAGTTAACTCAAGCACACCCGGTCATGATGCTTGCATCAAAAGCCTTAAGAGTGGCCTTAGTCACCACCCATTTACCTTTATCTAAAGTCAGTGAAGCCATTACCGAAGCCCGCATTAGCAAAGTCATACGTATTCTTCACCAAGATTTAAAAACACGCTTTGGCTGCACAAAACCCAACATCTTAGTCACTGGGTTAAACCCCCATGCCGGAGAAGACGGGCACTTAGGTATGGAAGAAATTGAGACCATTATTCCCACCCTGAAAAAATTACAACAAGAAGGTATCCAGTGCGAAGGCCCCTACCCTGCTGACACTATTTTCTTACCAAAATATTTAGACAAAGCCGATGCTGTGCTCGCGATGTACCATGACCAAGGTTTACCTGTACTCAAATATTCAGGCTTTCACGAAGCCATTAATATTACCTTAGGCTTACCAATTATTCGCACCTCAGTAGACCATGGCACTGCATTTGATATTGCCGGTACTGACCAAGTCGATATGGGTAGCATGTTAATGGCTTATGAAACTGCAGTGATGTTAGCGCTCAATAATCTGCAACAAGAGAATCAGAATGGCGCATAAAGCACGTAAACGATTTGGCCAAAATTTCCTACAAGATCAATATTACCAATTCCAAATTGCAGACTCATTACAATTACAACAACCAGACCACTGGGTTGAAATTGGCCCAGGGCAAGGCGCGATTACTGACCACATTGCAGGCCAGTGTGACCTGCTTGAACTCATCGAGTTAGACCGAGATTTAGTCGCCATGCTAGAAAAACGTTACTATGGTAACGACAGCATTAAGATTTATAGCCAAGATGCACTGAGTGTTGATTTTTGCGCCTTAGTCAAAACTAATCCTGTACGCTTAGTTGGCAACCTGCCTTACAACATCTCAACACCACTGATTTTTCACTTTCTAAAACAGCGGGAATGCATTCAAGACGCCCACTTTCTGCTGCAAAAAGAAGTGGTCGACCGAATGGTTGCTGTACCTGGTGAAAAAGCTTACGGCAAGTTATCGGTCATGATTCAACAAGCTTTCCAAGTACTCTCACTCTTTGACATACCGCCTGAAGCATTTCACCCTGCGCCCAAAGTACAATCTAGTTTTGTCAGGCTCACCCCTCATTTAAGCCCAATTGTTGATGTTGATGACCAAGCGGTTTTTGCCGATTTGGTTAAAATGGCGTTTGTACAAAAACGTAAAACACTACACAACAACTTAAAAACCATCATCTCTGATGACGCCTTGAAATCCATTGATATCAACCCGAGTTGCCGAGCAGAAACCCTCACACTAGAACAATTTGCAGCCATTTCAAACTTACTTGGCAAACAATGAATGCCTATCAACAAGGCCAAGGGTTTCAGCAGCTTGGCCTAATAGACGAGGCATTTCAGCAGTATTACCAAAGTATCCAAGATGGCAAACACGTTGCAGAAAGCTATTTAGGATTAGCCCAATGCTGTACCCAATTAAAGCAAACGGATACAGCAATACAATGTTACCTAACCTACCTTGATAGCCAACCAGGTGATTGGCAAGCCCGGCACGAACTCGCACTGTGTTATGAGGCGCTTAATCAAGCTGAGCTTGCATTAGCCCAACTTGAACTTGTGTGCAAACAACACCAAGATTCAGCCACAATATGGAATAATTTAGGCAACCAATACGTTCATGCAGGCCAAATCCAACAAGCCAAAGCATGCTTTCACAAAGCAATCGCACTACAACCTGGGCTCGCTGCGAGTTACCAAAATTTATGCAATTGCAGCACTATTTTGCCAGACGACCCACTCATTCAAGACATTCAACATCAACTAGAGCAACCCAATTGTAGTGATGAAAATAAGCTCTACTTTGAATTTACACTCGGCAGTATCTACCTTAAACAAAAGCAACATAAGCTTGCCTTTCAGCACTTTTTAGCAGGCAACAATCTACAACAAGACAACCTGCAAAAATCATTTAACTGGCAACAACATCAGTTTAATTTAGATCACCTATTAGGGTGCATGCCTAACGCTGAAAAAATACCCTGTGAAGCACCCTCCTCCTCGCCACAGCCTATTTTTATCGTTGGCATGCCACGCTCGGGCACCACTTTAGCAGAGCAAATACTTGCTAGGCACCCTAAAATCACAGGCGCAGGAGAGCTGAGTTGGATCAGGGATATTGCTTTAGACATTATGCGGGTACATCAAACACCGCAACAAGCATTACAAAACCTGACTAAAGCTGAAATCAACCATTTTGCTGAGCAATATCGACAAGGGCTCACACAAATAGATGATCAAGCCATCTATATTGTTGATAAAATGCCTCATAATTTTGAACAGCTGTGGCTCATCAACTTACTGTTTAACAAGCCTAAAATTATTCATTGCACGCGTAATGCAATCGATAACTGCTTATCTTGTTTCTTCACTTTATTCACAGAAAGCCATTTTTACAGCAATGACTTACCCACACTAGGGCGTTACCACAAAAGCTATCAACAACTCATGACCCATTGGCAGCAAACGCTACCCTGTGACATTCACACCTTGCCATATGAAGACATCGTCGCCCAACCCGAGCAAACAATCAGAGCATTGCTACAGTACTGCGAACTAGATTGGGACGAAAAATGCCTGTCTTTCCACAAAAACCGACAACCCGTACAAACGGCCAGTAAAATACAAGTAAGACAACCTCTATATTCTTCATCTGTTAATCGATGGCAACCATTTGAACAGCAACTGCAACCATTAATATCGGCTTTGAAGGATGGATAGACGCTCTATTTACCAAATTTATTTTGATAATCCCGCTGCGATGCTAAAATGACTTTTTTTGCCATTTCATGGTCATATACACCTGTAATTTTGGCTGTAGACTCATGCCCTGGAATCATTTTATAGGTCTCAAAATAATGTGTTAACCGCTCAACAAAAATGCCAGGCAGCTCTGCAATATCGTTTATTTCAGACCACAAGTTATCATTCTCAAGCACAGCAATGATCTTATCATCCGCTTCACCGCCATCAATCATGTGCAGACCACCCACCACTTTTGCATTTAAAATCACCTCACTATGGTTAATCGGGCGCTCACTAATCACACAAATATCCAACGGATCTAAATCACCTTGGTCCGCATGCTCAGACATCAACGCGACCTCTTCACCACAGTAAGTTTGAGGAATAAAGCCGTATAATGTTGGCGGTTGAGATGTTGCACGATGTGGCCTGTCGACCCGAAGGTAACCCGTTTCTTTATCAATTTCATACTTCACAACATCAAACGGGGTGATTTCAATATACGCATTCACCACATTAGGTGAATTCTCACCAGCATCTAACCCATGCCATGGGTGAGGTCGCCAAGTTGAAAACGACTCAGACATACCAATCTCCTTATTAAATTAATCATAATATATTGCAGCAAGTATATGACAATACGAAATATTTAAGCAACTGCCAATACGGTACAATAAACTGATTCAGCAAATATTAATTCAAAATTAACATTCACTTAAGACATAGTATTTTGACTAAAATTTCGTCACAATGCATCAATGAACTCACCCGCCGAACATCGTCTCCGCTCAAACGCACTCATTATGCACTCAGTATTGGCTGAGCAATATGAAGTCATTGACGTATTAGGGGAAGGTAGCTTTGGTATCACTTATTTAGCTTATGATGTTCGCATAGAAAATCTTGTTGCCATTAAAGAATACCTCCCACTTGAGCTTGCAACAAGACATCAAGACCGCATACAGCCTTTATCGCAAGAACATTCAGAATTATTTCATAAATTTAAATCCCGCTTTTGCGATGAAGCCAAAGCATTGGCTAAGTTTAAACACCATGCTTTAGTCAGGGTACTCAATTACTTTGAAGCCAACGATACCGGCTACCTCGTCATGGAATATGAACAAGGGCAAAGTTTAAAGCAGTATCTACAACAGCATGGAAAACTCGGTGAAGCCAAAACTTGTCAGCTCATCTTACCATTGCTCGATGGCCTCGAAACAATGCACCAAGCAGAGCTCATTCATCGAGACATCAAACCCAGTAATATCTACATCCGCGACAATGGCAACCCCGTATTGTTGGATTTCGGTTCAGCCAGACCATTTCTAAAAGAACACTCAGGCAGCCTAACAGCACTGTATACGCCCGGTTATGCCCCATTAGAACAATACAATACGGACTCAACCGGGCAAGGGCCTTGGTCTGACATCTATGCCATGGCTGCTGTCATGTATAAAATGATTACTGGTGACCGCCCAGCAGAAGCGCACCAACGCGCACAAGCCATACTGTCTGGCAAAAATGACATCATGCCTAGCGCACAAAGCTTTTCTTGTGATAAGTATTCCCGCCACTTTCTGCAAGCGATAGATCACGGACTGGGTGTCGTGCCTGCACTACGACCTCAATTGGTTCAACCCTGGAAACAAGCCATTATTCAATCTGAACTTGCTGAAGTGACCAACCTGCGGAAAAATATTGCGTTACTCCAACAAGAAAACAAACAACTGCAAAGAGAGAACACCACAACCTTTACCCAAGCCACTAAACCTCGCCCTATCGCTAGTGACTATGATTTAGCTGTTTCACATGCGCTAACAGCCATTGCCCCGCCAACATATTCCAACAAAAAAGCCTACTCAGCCATTATTGGAATTACACTCACAGCCATTGGGATATGGGCAGCAGCCCTTGAATACCACCACCAGACAATAGTCTTTAAACCGTCACTCATTGAAGCCAAACAACAGTGGCAAGACCCAAGTACCGGCATGACCTTTATGTGGGTACAAAAAGGCTGCTACCAATCGACCCACAACCCAGATAAAAGCACTGCACCTACTTGCATTGACGGCTACTGGATTAGCAAACAACCTATTAATAAAAGCCAATGGCAACGACTGATGGATAAAACATTGGTTTCTGAATTAAATATTAGCCAAGCCGAAGCCTTCATTGAAAAACTCAATCGCCTATCTGGTAAGCGCTTTCGCCTACCTTCAAAACAAGAACAAGAATGGGCCGTTACCCAACAGCTACTCACCACACCAAACCAATTTAACATTGTACTATGAGGCTTACGACCGTAACCGAGCTTGGTACTTTGTCCATCGATGTTCTATAGTATAAAGCGCTTGAGCACGATTCGCGCCCAATCAAACTAAGGGAGATATAATGCTAAAACGTTATTTAAGGGGGCTGGCAGGATTTTGGATCGGACTGATTGTTCTATCCATATTAGTGTCATCCTGCTCCTCTTCAAAAGAAGATCGAATGAAGGAAGCTGTAGAGCAAGAGCTCAAAGCAGCTGATATTTCAGTAGGGTACTTAGGCAAAGCAATTGCCGACGGCAATTTACATAATGCCAATAAGCTCAAAACGTATGCCAAACAACTGAAAATCCAAAAACCAGATTTGGCACCTCTTATTGATGAAATTGCCAAAGATGCAACTAAAGAGGGGCCTTTATATAAAAGCCTGGTCTCACGTTTAGACTACGTGAAATCAAAACCGGAGGCCTTCCCTGCCGTTGCCGAACGATTGGACGAAGTTAAAACCGTACGCCAAGCCGCATCAACCAGCTTATTTAATGATGCTTTATCCGATTCGGTCAACGTATTAGCCGATATGTCGGATGGCAAATTGCCTCGGGTAAAAGCCATGAGCAAACAGGCTGAACAAAAAAGCAATCGTTCTAAAGATTATGGAGCGGGCAGTCAATATATTGGCAACCCCAGTTATGGTCATTGGCAGCAAAACTCCAGCGGTACTAGCTTTTGGGCATGGTATGGCATGTACTCCATGTTTAATAATTTATCTCGCCCCGTCTATTACGGAAATTGGTCATCAAACCGGGGTTACAGTTACTACAACGATTATGGCCGGAGCCGCTACACCAGCCCTACGCAAAGAACCTCTCAGCAAGCAACGTATAACCGAACTAAAAAATCGTTTGCGAGTAAAGGCAAAAGCTTCTCTAGCCCGTACTCAAAAACAAAAACGGGTTCCAGCTCACTTAGCCTAGCGAGTAAAACGCCAAGCAAATCTTCGTCGTATAGCTCTGGTCGATCTTCCTACAGTTCAGGAAAATCTTCTTCAAGTTATGCCAGCTCTAGCAGCCGTTCAAACTCCAGCTATAGCTCATCCTCTCGAAGTGGCTATTCTCGTTCATCGCGTAGTTACAGCGGCGGCAAATAACTTTATTTTTACGATAAAAAGACATTAAGGAACGTTAACCATGTTCGAATTTGATTTTAACAGTTTAGATATTTGGAAATTCCAAGCGTCGGCCATTAGTTTCCTCATCATACTTCTACTTTTCATTAGCTTGCGCCTATTAAAAGGGTTTATTGCGAATGTCAGTACCAGTGACGAAATTGCAGAAAAAGACAACGCCGCATTTGGTGTATCATTTGCAGGTGGCATCACGGCTCTTGCCATTATGTTAACCGGTGCCAGCTCTGGTGAATATGCAGATTCAATGCTGCAAGATGCCATTAGCATGTTGGTATTTGGCGCCATCGGTTTGGTCATGATTACCATTGGCCGCTTCATCCAAGATAAAGTCGTGATGCGTAATGTGGCTATATTAGAAGAAATTAAAAAAGGTAACCTAGCCGCAGCCTTTGTTGATATTGGCAATGTGATTGCTGTTGGTATCGTCATTCGCGCCTCAATGATCTGGGTTGAAACTGAAGGTTGGATTGCAATTCCCATTATCTTTGCCGCTTTTATCGTATCCCAAGTCGTTTTAGTGGGTGGTGCGATCTACCGCATTAACTTATTTAAGTCCCGCAACAACGGATCAGACTGTAACTGCATGCAACAAGCGCTTGAAGATGGCAACCACGCACTGGGCATTCGTTATGCCGGTTACATGATTGGCCTCTCTCTAGCCATCACAGCAGCTTCTGGCATGGTGGCTTATTCTGCTGAAAACATCATTGGCTGTGTCATTAGCTGGGCGATTGCCGCTTTAGTCTTTAGCATTGCTTTTATGGTTTTTGTCGCTGTTGCAAGAATGGCCATTTTACCCGGTATCAAGGTATCGGATGAAGTCGACAAGCAAAAAAATGCCAGTGTTGGCGTCATAGAAGCGGCTATCGCAGTTGCTATTGGCCTCACCTTTGTTTCTTTGTTTGGCTAAAGCAATACAAGCTAACCCCCTGAGGCAACAAAGGGGGTTATCTCTATTCCAACAAGCACGCTGTTATACCTCTGAAGAACCAAAAATTCATGCCCACACCTAGCACTCCAAGCTCGGCACAGAAAAAACAACTCCGCCTGCACGACATTACCCTCATTGGTATTATGGGCGTGTTAGCTATGTGTGGCCTCATATATGAGTACCTACTCTCACATTATGCAGCCAGAGTATTAGGTGCCGTTGAATCCACCATATTTGCCATGATCGGCATCATGATTGTTGCTATGGGCATTGGCGCCTATAGTGCTCGCTGGTTTAAAGCCCCCTTCACCGCATTTGCATGGCTTGAAGCCATTATCGCGTTTATTGGCATGACCATGATTCTGGTGATCGCAGGGCTCATTGCACTCAGTGAAGGTTTGCCCTATATCCTCAGCCAAGTATTTAACTTACCCCCTGACTTCATTCTCGATGGCGACATCCTGCAAACCTTACAAACACTCGCTGCCACCACACCCTACATTGCAGGCTTTCTACTCGGTGCCTTTATCGGCATGGAAATTCCGCTCATCGCCAGAGCCAGACAATCGTTATATGAGACCCATTTAGAAAATAACATTGGAACCATTTACGGCGCAGATTATATTGGCGCCGGTATAGGCGCGGCAATCTGGGTACTGTTTTTACTCTCCATGGAAATCACCACTGCGGCACTCATCACAGCTTCAGTGAACATCATCGCTGGCTGGATCTTCATTCTGCGCTACCATGAGCGCATCAGATACCGTACAGCACTCATTATCGTACATATTGTATTGATGATTATTGCTTTGATTTTAGCAAAATCCAGTAGTGGCTGGATGACTAAGCTGACTAACATTCTCTATCAAGACCAAGTTGTTTACAGTACCCAAACCCATTACCAACACATTTCAGTCACAGAACGGCAGCGCGCCAATGGCCAACCCAGTGTGGTTGACCTTTATTTAAATGGACGTTTACAATTTTCAAGCTTGGATGAGCACATTTACCACAACATGCTGGTCTACCCTGCCATGGCAGCCTCTCGCAGACATGACAACATTCTCATCATAGGTGGTGGTGATGGCATGGCACTACGCGATGTACTACGCTGGAAACCACAGCATGTCACTCTAATAGACCTAGACCCAGAAATGATCAAACTGTTCTCAGGCCAGGGTGATGACCCATTGTCCAAACGCTTTGCCCAGCTCAACGAACATGCTTACCAAGATCCTAGAGTCAAAACCATCACTGGTGATGCTTTTATAGAAATTGAAACACTATTGGCCGAAAATCAACGGTTTGATAGTATCATTGTTGACTTGCCAGACCCCAACCACCCAGATTTGAACAAATTATACAGCGTGCACTTCTATGAACGTCTAAAGTTACTGCTACAAGGTGATGGCGCCATGAGCATTCAATCCACCTCCCCTTACCATGCAAAACATGCCTTTCAGTCCGTAGGGAAAACGACATCCGCTGCAGGGTTCGCTCATGTAGAGCAATACCGACAAAATATCCCCTCTTTCGGTGAATGGGGATGGACATTGGCCACCAAAAAAGGGAAAAGCGGCAAAGTAAGACTTTCTGAATTAACTGAATTACCCGTAGAAAACCCTTGGGTTAGTAAAGCATTATTATTAGCAGCTTTTGAATTCCCTGCTAATTTTTACAGTAATATCAAAAAGATAAAGATAAACCAATTAGGTTCAGGCCAATTATATCAATACCATCATAGGGCTTGGGCAACTGATCAAGGTGTATTTAACACTAAAGAAGATTGACATATTATGTCAGTCGCACTATTCTAAACCCATGACACGTTATGTCATACATCTAACATAAAAGGTGACACTTAATGGACTTACAAGCACTTTCAATCAAACTTGCTAATCACGACCAAGAAGGCATGACCTTTGAATCCATCTTCATTACAGATGATGTATTACAAGTGGTTGTTGATCAAAACGAAGAACTACCGATTTACGTGACGGCAACAGAAGAGCAAATGCTCTGCATTACCTACCTTTTTGATGAAAAAGAGCTAAAAGACAACGTTACAGCAGAACTAAATGCATCATTACTGAAACTTAACGTACCGGTGCCTTTAAGCGCATTTGCCATCATTGAAGGCAAATATGCAATCTACGGATCATTGTCAGTAAGTTCAGCTTTCGATGACATTGCACACGAATTAGTCACCCTTGGCGACAACGCAATCGAAGCATTAGAGACACTAGAAGACTATTTGGCGTAAGCACTTAAACTACATAGAGGTTACAAACATGGGTATTTTATCAAAAATTTTTACCGCAATCCGTGGTGGTGCAAGAGAAGTTGGCGAAACAATCGTTGACGCAAACGCCCTACGTATTTTCGAGCAAGAAATTGCGGATGCAAAAAATGCATTAAACAAAGCCAAAGGCAGCCTAACCGAAGTGATGGCTAAAGAAATGCAAACTAAACGCAAAATTACAGCGGTTGAAAACAACATCGCTGAACACGAAGGTTTTGCAGGTGAAGCTTTAAACAAAGGCGACGAAGCATTAGCACTTGAAATTGCTGAAAAAATTGGCGAATTTGAAGTAGAACTTGCAGAGCAGCAAGCGATTTTAAGCACCTTTGTTGGTAGCGTTAAAGCGCTTAAGCAACAAGTGAAGCAAGCTGAGAAATCAATCAAAGAAAACCAGAGACAATTAGTGATGGTTAAAACGACTGATAGCGTACAGAAAGCAACAATGGCTGTTAACGACAACTTAGTGAATAACAACTCAACCATGAGTTCTGCTAAAGAGTCTTTAGATCGCATTAAAAAGCGCCAACAAGATCGCCAAGATCAAATGGCAGCTTCGCAAGAGCTGTATGATCAAGATACCGGTGCTGATTTAAAAGCGAAAATGGCAGACGCTGGCATTGGCGGCTCTCCAAAAGCGAAAAGCGACGACATCTTAGCTCGAATTAGAGCCAAGCAGTCTAGCTAAACACCCCCTTCCCTTTTAGGCGCACAGTGATGTGCGCCTTTTTTGGTTTGTCAGAAACCGTTTTAAGGACACATAATTATGGGCTGGTTTTCGAAAGAGAAAGAAACGACCCGCAGCATCGAACACCCTCGCAGCTTACAAAAGGGCGACATGATTCAAATGCTAGACTCATTCTCCCTACCACCTGAACTCAAAGGAGAAGCCTTAACCGTAGTTGCCGTCAATAGTTACCAATATGACGATGGTGACAGTTATGAGCTCACCTTAAAAGGCAGTATGAGCGACCCCGTATTTCTCACCGTTGAAGAAGAAGATGGTACAACCTGGCTTAACTTTAGCCTGAAAATTCAACGCTCAGATGTCGACAAACTGTTTACGCTTGATCAATTTGCCATGATTTTTGATAGCGACGACTTAGTCACGATAGAACGTACAGGTGACATTGATGGCTTAGAAAGATGGGTTTCTACGCGTTATACCCAAACAGAACAACCATATGTCGGCTATTATTATGAGAACCAAGATTTTCGTGGGCAAAAAATCTCACGTTATGACGAAGACGATAATGGTGAACAATTTGAAACGTTAGCACTAGCAGACCCAGATGAAGATTATTACATCAATATTGAAATTTGGGATGGTGGCGAAACCGATGTGAGCTTAACCACATGTAGGCCATTAAGTGACATCACTGAAATGTACCCAGGAAAAGATGATTCGTGAGTATAGAACCACCTAAAAAGTGGGAAAAACAGCAAAAGGCCATACGCGCAACCCAGTTGGCGTTTGACCTCAGCACAACAGTACAAAAAATCATCAAAAAAAGTGCCATTGATGAAGATGTAACCCCACCCGATATGATCCGAAAGATACTAGGGCTTGCGGTAAAGTCAAAGAAGACCCGGCAAAGATTAACCTTTAATTTAAATGACGATGAACTGGTAGCGCTAGCCGATCAATTTCAGCTAGAAAAGGATGATAAAGCCGCCATTAAGCAACGAGTTGCAGAGGAGTTGATTGCATATGCACAAAAGCACGAGGCATAAATGCATATATTACATAAGCTACTACACCATAAAAGACGCAGTAAGTTTGCAAACCCCCGCCTAGCAAAGGGTCGCAAACGACTATTTCAGCTATCCGCCTTATTATTTGGCATCATATTGCTACACACACTCGGCATGGTGATCTTCGAAAAAGACATTGGCTGGTGGGATGGCTTCTGGCTCAGCTGGACAACCGCGACCACAGTTGGTTACGGTGATTTATCCGCCTCAACCCCATTAGGCAGGCTCACAACCCTCATTTTAATGTACTGTGTGGCCATATCCTTACTAGCACAACTGGCTAGCGAATACATAGAATACCGAATAGATTCACGCGAACGTAAAATCAAAGGCCTCTGGGAGTGGAAAAAAATGCAAGACCATATTCTCATCATCAACACCCCACAAAAAGGGGCGGAACGTTATTTAAACCGACTGATAAAACAAATACGCTTAACACCCAGCTTAACTGGTTGTCCCATACAAATATTAACAAGGCGATATGAACATGGACTGCCACAAACATTAAATGACCAAAATGTGGTGCATTATCATGGCCACTCAGAAAACTCAGATGCACTACGAGCCGTGCATGTTGATACCGCAAAATATGTCTATTTAGTTGCTCGTGATGAGGACGACAGCATGTCCGACAGCTTAACCTTTGATGTATTGACCCGAATCAAAGAAATTGGCTGTACAGCCACCATAGTGGCCGAAGCGGTTGAAGATGCAAACCGAGCACGGTTTGAAACCTATGGTGCAGACTCTGTGATTAGACCGATCAGAGCCTACCCTGCCCTTGTTGCCAGAGCGATGGATTCACCAGGTACAGAGAAAGTGCTAGAAAATTTATTTTCCCACAAAGGTGATCACCCTCACCGCTTCGACTTAAATTTTGATTGCCCCGACTGGAAATCACTGGCTTGTAAAATCATGATGGCCAACATAGGCACACCGATGGGTTACATCAATACTGAAGGCGAGGTCATCACTAACCCAAAACCAAACAAACCAGCAAAAGGTGCCTCTTTACTCATCTTAATTCATCAGGACAATTTACCTGAAAATGATGTATTAGAGTCCTGTATCAATTCATAACGACAAGGAAATCATTATGTTAACCAATATTTTTAGATCTCTATCGATGATGTACAACGACATGCCCAAAGGCGTTCAAATCATTTTTTGGGTATTTATTGCAGCCATCTTATTGTGGATCATTTTCTAAGGAGAACACTATGCCACACAGCGGCGCAGGTGGATCAGACGGCGGAACAGGTCGTTTTTTAATGGGCTTACTGATGATGTGTATCGGAGGCTACCTATTTTTAAACCACATCCAGGTCACCAGTGGAATGCGTATGGGCTTTGGCCACAGCATGTATTCTGGCAGCATGGGCGGTTTTAACTACAGCGTCACGGGCGGTATGATCTTTGTCCCCTTCATATTTGGTGTTGGCATGATTTTCTGGAACAGCAAAAACACCTTAGGTTGGTTACTCACACTCGGCTCCTTAGCGGCATTTTCCATTGGCATCATCGTCAGTATTCGCATGCACATCAAACCCATGAGTGCTTTTGACCTGATTACGGTATTGGTATTACTGGCCGGTGGCATAGGTATGTTTGGCAGCTCACTCAGAAATTTCAACAAACAAGAACAAAGCCAAGAAAATAACCGGCAATAAAAAAACATTTCAGTCAGCGTTCAGAAAAAACGGTGTATGGTTAATCCATTGCAATTCAAACCAATAGGATTAACCATGAAAAAAGCCCTACTGATTCGGGCGCATTCCCAAAAAGTAGGCAGATTTATAATACAACAGGAAGCGTCGCCCAAGTATTCAGCATACCCCAGCGACCTGCTTTATAGTAACAACGCAGCATGAGCATTTCGTTTGCGG
>Ga0233435_1001781_pt1 | contig 19799 bp, 19 predicted proteins | sample SI_122_August201_3_FD_182735 | JGI IMG/M metagenome (GOLD analysis project Ga0233435, IMG submission 182735) | Seawater microbial communities from Saanich Inlet, British Columbia, Canada - SI_122_August2016_135_MG | ecosystem: Environmental > Aquatic > Marine > Inlet | place: Canada: British...
TTAACGGATCATCAAACACATATGGATTTGGGTTAGGGTTTACAGCACAGCCACTAACCAGAACAATGATACTTAATAGACCAAATCTTATGTTTGATGTTTTTTCGTTGTATTTCATATTGTCTATCCGTTGTTAATATTGCTTGGGTTTGTGCTTCTTGTGCGTCCAGCCATCGAATGATAGCTTTCTTATTAACACAGTCATTCGGTATCACTGATACTTCAATTGGTATTGTTCTGTCGTTATAAACAGCACACCCACTCACCAATGCGAACAATGCACTTAATACAAAAATTCTTCTAACTACAATCATAATTTATATTCATCCTATGCTGGCTGATAAGGGAATCTATTATACCTTAGTATTTTAGTTATTGCAACAAATTTTTATGCATTCAGTATATCTGTCATATTAAACTAGTTATCCATGTAATAACCAGACATACCCAACTGCAAATAGGATTGATTGCAATTATTCTTTGATTAGCCATTGAGTTTTTCTTTTGCGCAAACAAACCACAAAAATTCATTTTCTGTGTTAAAATCAATGGTAACCATGCCATTTCGCGACCAATAATTACCATGCAATGTATCGTGTTCGGTAGTGGTTAATAGTATAAACTGTTCTAAATAATTGTGATCCACACACACACCGTGAATACTTATATCGGTCAATACGATTGATTTATCCTTGATGATATTGCCATCATTGTCTACTATAGTATCATTTTCATTCCGGTTAGATAATTGGATATGCAAATCCGACGGAAATATTATTTCCACCTCACACTTGAATTGACCATCTAGCAAATTTGCATATGTCCGTTCGCCTATTTGCATGGTGATCGATTCATCATTAACTACCGAAATTTGAAATCCCAATGTCACCATTACTGGTTTGTTATGCACTAGTGCAACTTCTGTGCTATCGTCCACGATGTTTCTAGTTACCGCATCAAATGCATCACTTGAAGAAGAACCATCACCAAACATCGCCAAGCTATCGTTTATAGTGAAGTCTAATCTTCTATAGCTTCCATTTAGCGTATCACAATCTGTACTTAGAATATGTGTCATTAACGCTTTTTCGACATTTAAATCTGCATCAGATAAACTACCGGGGTCAATCCCAAAAAAACATGAGCTATGATGAAGACTAAAATTTTTCATAATTAGATAATTCTGGTATTTATTCGCACAATAATCAGCATGCCCTATTTGATTAACATCACCATGCTTATAGATTAAACTCGATAACATCCATGCTACCTTGGTACTCGCATTGCATCTATTTCCCAGTGTTTTAATAATATGATATGGCAAAATACAGCTAGTATAATTTGTTTGCGCCCAACTGTGTTCCAGCTCCCACAAAACTACATCTTCCATTGGTGTTATAAAGTCTTGTGTAGCCAAACTAGATCCATTTTGATTGAACAGAATAAAATCTTGCACTGGCAATTGTCGCAAGAATAGTTCAATGTCTCCTATATTCACAGTCTTCCAATTTATACATCTATGCATAAGATTGGCGTTGTTAATTGGCAATTCTGATCCAGAGATAGAATGCACATTAGCATCGATTGATAAGAAATATTCTACAATCTTCAACCCGAACTTAGACCCACACCCAATCAACAATACATTCATATCAATTCCTTAAATATCCGTTTCCAATTCGTTCCTTCTTTCATATCTACACTTTCAAAGAATGGAACATAGGATGTTTCTTTCTCAGCACCGAGTTCATTCAAGCAATTGTGCAATTGTCCTTGTAAATTTTTATCTGATGCGTGTTTTTTGCAATGACTTAATATTTTTGTCTTGCATAGATCCTTCAGATTATTATCTAGATTCCTACATAATATATTACTATGCCCCATTCCTAGTTGGTTAATAGTAATATCACTAATAGCAAATTCATCCATAAAATATTCATGTGTGTCGGATATGTCGAATGCATTGCCAACAAAAAACACAGAATTCAACCGTAACTTAACATGTGTCTGTTTTAACATCAGCAAATTCGCAACAAACTGTTCCCATGATGCCCCACGTCTCACGTATTCGAAGCGTTCTCCGATATTATCAGCACTAACCGTAACTAATACATTTGGGAATTTCAACAACTCCTTGATAATCCTGTTATTAGATTTAAACATTAAGTTGCTATTGACTCGTATTTGGCAATTTGGGTTTAATGTTGATGGATCCAATGCCATCAATAATCTATAGTTATGCGCTATCAGAGTAGGTTCGCCACCACTCAAATACAGTTCTGTGATTGTAGTTTGATTATTTGCCACAAGTTTAATGATTTTATCGGCAGCTTCATCGGTCACACTCAATATAGGTTTATTCTCTTCCTTCGCAATAGAACTGCTTTGATTCGCCCAACAAGTAATACATTTTAGTTGGCATGTGCTTCCCCAATGCAAATCGATGCCATTTAATGAAAAAGAATGATCTTCCGAATACGCCACATCAGATTTTATGAAGTTAGAATTATACATCCCACGCAGAAATGAGTAATCATTGCATTCCATTGATTTGCACTTAGCACAATTAGGATCTGTTATGTCATTAAATAAGTTTTTTCGTATGGTTTTTAGTCGTTGATTATCTTGGAAAAATTCGCCAATATCATGTATGGTGTGGATATTCCCTAGCTTACTGCCTTTGCTGCAAGTAGTGATGTCACCATTCATATATACACCAAAATGGTTCCATGGCACCGAACAGAAATTAGCTGAATTAAAGAATAACCTACAATTGTCGTTGGGATTGTTCATGGTCGTTTACTCAGCTATTTCTGCCAGTCATTCTCGGCCGTGGTCCAGTCCTGTGTGCTAGCGGCTTTACCAGTTTCAGATTTAAGATGCATACTTCTACTCAAAATAAACCAAATCAATGCAACAACACCCGTAACGAATACCGCGCCGCCAATTGAACGGAAATATGTGAGTGTCTGGAATACCGTGCCATTAATAGTTTCCTGTGCCCTTGCTAACCAGAATCCATCCTCAAGAACAATAGACAGTTGATATAATCCAGCAGGGAATAAATCAAGGAACATCATCAGGACAACACCAATATTAAGTGACCAAAATGCATACTTGATAATCTTGTCATTCCACGATTCAGTGGTGAATAAGTGCTGACAAACAAACAAGATACCAGCCAATGCAACATTACCTTTAACACCGAACATTGCGGCATGTGCATGATTACCTGTCAGATAGGTGGCATGTTCAAAGTAATTTACAATTGGCAAGTTAATAAGCGAACCAAATATTCCAGCACCAACAATATTCCAGAAGTTAACGGCAATCACAAACAACCATACTCCTTCCATTATAAATGTTTGTTTACCTTCATCGCGGCTTTGGTATGCGCCTATTCCTTCCTTTCGCATTTGCCAAGCATCCAATGTCAACAATAACAATGGTAATATTTGCAAGGTTGAGAACACAGACCCCAATGCAATCACACTTTCGGGCTTGGCAATCCAATAGAAGTTGTGTGCTACTCCTATTGTTGCGGTGATGAGGAATAGAATTACTGCCAAATAGATAACGCGTTCAGCCATTACCTTAGTAACTAACCCCATTTGTACCAATATATAACCTACAATTACAGTAGTAAATACTTCGAATGTAACTTCAACCCACATATGTACTACCATCCATCGCCAGAAATCAGCAATTGCCCAGTTTGAATCGATAGTTGCGAACAAACCAAAAAAGAGGAAGAATACCATAATACCTGAACCCCATAACAACCATGCTGGCACAGACCAAAATGTTTTCTTTGTGATCCAAGGCTTAACCCCACGATATATAATATAAATCCACAATGAGAACCCACCCAATAATAACATCTGGAAGAATCTACCTAATTCCATAAACTCCCATCCCTGTGAACCGAACCAGTATGCTGCCCATCCCGTCATATATCCTGCTTGACCGAGATAAACTCCAACGATTCCACCAACTCCAACTGTTACACAAATACCAAACAACAGATTAATTAAGAATTCTTGATGTTTTGGTACTTCGGATAATCTCGGCAAAAAGAAAATAGTATATCCTACCCAAGCAACAAAGAACCAATAAATCTGTAACAAGGTATGATAGCTTCGTAATATATTGAATGGTAGTATATTTGCTAATTTATGTGCGAATGGATTTGCAAAATCCATAGCACCTAATATACCAGCTAGAACCTGTAACCCAAACATAACAATAGATAATGCAAAGAATTTATAAGTCGCAAGTTGAGTAGGTCTTACATAACCACTCTCCAAATCAGCAGTGGTTAATGTGGGACCTCTAGCACCCATATCAAATGGACCACCTGGCATTGTTCTCATTTGCCCATAAACATACAATACAAGCATAATACCAATCCATAAAATAAAGATTGATAAGAAACTCCACATCATTAACGATGGTGGTGGTTCGTTGCCAGCCTGTGGATCATATGGCCAATTAGATGTATAACTAAAATCATCACCTGGACGATCTGCGGCAGATGTCCACGAACCCCAATAAAAGAATGCCGCTAAGTTATTTAAATCTGTTTTATCTGTAATATACCCGATCGGGTGAAATGCTTCTGGATGGTCAGCATTGGTAAACATTTGTTCATAATACCAGCGAACATACTCAATACCATATATTTGTGCATCATTTAAAACAACACGATTTCTTTCTTCGGTGTATGTGTTATTATGCAACTCTTTCTTAACTCTGGTTTCAATTGCACCCTCGTCATATTCCGAAATATCAAATTTCCATTTCCGAAGTTTGTCATCTTGTGTAACTGATCCAGGTTTTAATTGTTCCGCGTAATATCCTTTCATAGCCACTGCCATCGTATGCAGAGTTTCTGCTGTGAAATCTGGACCACGTTCAGCACCATCACCCCAGAATGACCCATAGTTCATTAATCCCCTGAGATGAAATATTTCCTGTCCCTTCATTATTTCAGCTTCTGTGATAATTACTTCACCATTGCTAGCAACATAGGTCGGCACGGGTGGTGCACCCATGTAAGTTGCACCACCCATATATACTAAACCCAGAATAGAAATAATTGACACAATCCAAAAATGCGCGAACCAATATTTCTTATTCAATAACAAGGCCGAAACACTATCTTTGAATGACAAAACAGATCGTACTGTTTCTGAATCATCCTTGGTGGTGATTATATATTCACCATTTTTAAACTCTGTTGTCATTTTTTCTTCCTTTATTTTAAAAATATCTATGATTTTATTAATGATCTTGAATACCCAACTAATAAGATATAAGAATCCCATTAATGCTATGATTAGCACAATTAAACTGAGTAGATGTGTCATTATGTCATTGCTGTTTTACTACTTATGCTACTAATTATCTATACCATTAATATCCAACGATACATCAGTTGATGAACATTCATCCGATTTGATAATTTGTTCTGCTAACCAACTCATTACAGGAACTGCCATCGAATTGCCAATCGCCTTGTATCGGGGGCCATTAGGACAATCTTCAATAGCTTTGTTACGATATGGTATCTGTGTCCAATTTTTAGGAAACCCCTGCAATCTCTCACACTCGATAGGTGTTAATCTTCTTACCTGTGTGTTTAGCACCTTTGGACCACTACCAGTAGATGTACCTGTTGCAGTAGTCAATGATGAAGCGACATCGCCAGTAACAGATTGATTATATAAATCACATGCTACTGCCATTTGCGGAACACCACCATCACCACCTGACCTTAGTGTAGGTGCTAACTCTTCAGTAGCATCCCTCCCACCATCGTTCTGCGTGAATGCAATATAATTAGTTTGGTGCATACCACTACTTGCGGACAATGCACCAACACACTGGCCATCGCCACCTATTAATCTTACTTCATCACGTGCATTCTGTTGGAATGCAACAGGATCAATCACTAAGTTATCATGTTGCGCTAATACAACGGTCGGAGTTCCAGAACTCTTTAATGTTGGTAATTTTTCTTCTTCATACCCAATCCCACCAGCAGTAGCCGAATTCTCAGCCAAAAATGCAACTGCTAATTGATTGTCACCCATGTTACTGCATATAGTAGAGGTTATTTCTTCTGAAAATCTATTACCCGCCCCATCTCGTTGTGCCCAGCCAGGTTCAAATGCAATAGCATTGGTTATTTCTGTCCCAAATGCGACAGCATGCCTATCTGCGGTGTTCAAGGTAAAGCATATGTCCTCATTGACACCTGACCCCTGCGGTCCAGCAGTATCTGATCTTCCAATCATTGAACCTTGCACCGCAACGGAGTGCGTACTCACTGTATCTAATGGACCAACCACATTATCACTTGAAACCGGTGTTTGCCTATGATTAAATGCTACAACTACAACCTGCGGTTCTTTGTAATCAGAACTTAGCAATGTTGATGCTATATCCTCATAACATTGCAGTGATAGTTGTTTGCTTGCTAATGATATCACCGCTATACCACCTTGATTCTTTGATGGGTCTGGACGGGTAGTATCTAAACAACTAGCGATATCTACCTCCCGACAGCCTGAATTGGGGTTAGATGACTTCATTGAATTAGATCCGAGTGCATCAAAACTATAGCACACCGGATGATTGCCTGATGTATCTGCCGTAACAGCTAGAGTTTTATTGTTATCGGCAACTGTCAATGTGTTTGCAATATCAGTCTCGCTTACATATAACCCCCCGTTCCTCCTATCTGCCCGTACCCCATTGGCATCACAGAATGTTACATTATAACAGGTAGCATCTTGTGTTGGGTATACAACCGATGGGGGTACTATCCCACCGCCACCACTAGCACGCAATGTTCCGCTGATGTTTTTATTAACTTTAGGGGTAGGATCACCTATTATGGTATATGCATCCGTGACAAAGGTTTCAGACCCACCACCGAGAACTCCACCACTTGCTTTTAGTGTGCCAACCTCGCCCTCTACGTATTGTCCGAAACCACCTTCTCTAAAGCAGTTGCTAACATCGCTGGTAGCTTTTTCCCCCTGCGGTCTGCCCTTGATAGAATTCCACTGCACGCTCTCTTGCTGAGAGTATACTTCGGGTCTACTTGACCAGTCTCTAAAATCTGAGAGAGTTTTGTAATTTTCTTTTGATAAGGCACTGATGTTATCAATAGGGGAACCACTGTGCTTTTTAACATATGATTCAGATGAGATTTTTTTCGCATAATTTGTGTACTCCTGTACTGCTGTTGAAAATAACGATTCTGTATTCAACAGACTTTCTCGTAATTCTTCGTTTGATCTAACATAATTACATACATTAGATAGATACTGTGTGCATTTAGCAACCTCTTCCATTGATATATTATATAAATCATCAGACAAGACGTCATTGAAAAAGTTATATATAAATGGGGTTTTTCCAGGTTCAGCTTCCTCAAATAACGACCCAAACATTTCATCATCTGCTGTTTCGGCATCTGAATATTCTTCCTCTACTGATTTCATCCAATCTTTGATATCATAAGCCAACGATGAAACCATTTCACGCATTGGTTTCATAGTAACATCGGATAATAAACTCTTGTTAGCTATAAATCCTAAATTATTAAGATGTTCTCCAAGAACACCCAATAGCATTTTAGAAACAATCTCCACATTGGTGATTTTAGTCTCATCATCAGATTTAGCTAGGTCAGCACGCTTGCATGTCAGAAATATTCTTCTTCTTCGTTGGGGTACACCAAAGAACTGTGCATCACGTTCAGTCAAATCAACGTGGTATCCCAATTCATTAAGACCATCCATTAATTGCAATAATGCACCTGTATTTTCGGATAGTACTCCTGGTACATTTTCCCACAACACCCATTTTGGTTTCACAATAGATACAACTCGCAAAAATTCAAGTGTCAGATTACCTCTTGGGTCTGCCAATCCTTTTCGTAATCCAGCCACTGAAAATGCTTGGCAATTATGAACAATGATCCCATCAGCAACATAACTGTTATCATCTTCAACCTCTAAGTTATATACAGTCTCATTTCTTCCAGATGATGCAACTGATCGTACTAATCCATATCGCAGACCATCTTGTTCAAATGATGAACGACTAGATGTTGACGATGTTACAGTCCAATAAGGATTTTCATTGACTACTCTTCCTTCAATAACACATTCACGATCATTTACAACATATCCTTTACTACTAGCATATCCTAAACTATTAACCAACATTCCGATTCCATATGCCAATTTTCTACTTATAGTTGAACATCTATGCGTGGTCTCTGTTGACTTAGTTCCATCCATTGCCATATAGCCATCTAACAATGCCTGTCGGTATTCAATTGACATCCCCAATACCCACATAGGGATTAACTTATTGCCAGCACCTGAACCAAATTGTGTTTTTAACCACCTTGCTAATCCTCGTTTAGATAATGTAATTCTAGTGGATGTTTTCTCATTGGTGATAGTAGCAACAAGTCCAATATTATCTACTCTCTGCATTATTAACTTAGCTTTATCTTCATTGACACCATACAATACCGACCCACGCCTTTCGTCAATTCTTGTCCATCCATCACCAAGATATGCACCTGCCAACCACATTAGATCAACAGAGATATCAGGCATCAAATGTTCATTGCCAATTGGGGTCTCTGTTGGGATATCTAGTTTAGGGAATTCAGCAATAGATGCCCAATGTTGACCCGTTAGGTCTTTAGCTTCCACCCATTCTGGTCCTTCTATCCATGATTTACGAATAGATTTGCCATTCTCTCTCGTGGATTTAGACTTTCGTTCGCAACAATAGAATGGATGATTCTCAGTGGTTACAATCCCATCATGACCTTGACCTGTTACAATAATAGTGTCTGCTTTTTTATTCCCAATCCGTAGAACTTTCTTCCATTGCTTCTTATGTGTAATGACATAATCCCCAACCTTTACGTCTTCTATTGGAACTAATCCATTCTTGGTCGTGATGTATGTACCAGCACCAAAGCATGGAGAACCACCGACTACTAGATCAATATCACCTAGTTCCTCGATAGTTTCTTCCGTGATTTTAGACACATCCGTTAAGTTTGGGGTATTTGGATAACGATATTTTAATACTTCGGATGGGAATCGGTCGATTTCACAAAATGCAACTGGTTCCCATCCGAGTGGTTCCCATGCTTGTGATGCGGCTTCTATGCCACTGAATAGTGATAAGTATTTCATTAGTGTTTATTATACCTTATTGTTTTACATATTGCAATCATTAGTTTCTATATATTACAAGCCTCACAGCTTCCTTGATCTGTATCATACATTTCGTATTTTACTCCAAGTTCGTTCTCTAAGTCTTTGATAATTTGTAATTGTTTCTGCCCGAATTCTGTTGCAAACATCTTTGATTGTACTTTTTTGGATGCTAACATACAAGGATAACACCCAACCCGATCATTTGTGCCTTCATCATACAATGGGTTATATTCAACATCATTCATTTCTAAATACCTGAATATTTCATCGGTTATCAGATCTAATATAGGCAATGACACCGTTAGCGTAGCATCTAATTTTTTATTATACTTACCTGGGAATATATCATTCATCGAAAATACATCATCTGGTTCAATGCCTTCGTATCTTATTGCACGTTGATTGCTTTCGTTTGATCGCATGCCAAACCAAATATGATAATGCGTTTTGCCATCATACAAATAACTCTTATAATAATCCCTTAACGCATTTTGTTTTAAGTATGTTGTGCAAAATCTACCCAAGCCAAATGGGAATCTGCCTTGCGCCCTAATGACATCAACCAAAGTTGGGATAGGCGTTCCATCCTTTCGTTGTCCACCGACTGTATGAATTATTTTCACATTAAGCCTAGTTTCAAGATAATCTAGGTATTCGTATGTATGTGGATGATCCCAACCAGTGTCATTGAATACCGGTATTATTTCTGCGTTTGGATATTCATTTAATGCTTTTACTAGGCATACAGTTGAATCTTTCCCACCACTAACTGGTACTATTAGATGTTCTATTGACATTATGGCTATTTACTCATGTTATTTTATGACCATATAATATCACATAATGCAATTAATGTAAACCAATGCAACTTATTAAAAAAGCCAACATACAAATATTAATTTATATGTTGACTAAAATGGCTGATGAGGCTGGATTCGAACCAGCGACAAAGAGATTAACAGTCTCCGACTCTACCAACTGGAGACTCATCAATAAAATTGGAGCGGTATGGGAATTTCGAAATCCCGACCTGTTCGTTGGCAACGAACTGCTCTGCCTCTGAGCTAATACCGCATTTATGTGATCGTATTTATACCCCTTTAATGCCAGCCAAATCTTTCATGCGTGCTACTTCTTCATGTTCTTTATCAAGTATTTCCTTAAATGCCGCTGATTCTTCATATATTGCATCATCAAACCTATCAACGGCTACTGATTCTGAATATGCATACCACCCATAACGACCAGCATCAGCATCAACTAACTCTAACATTTCCCCAATGTCATCGTAATCATCCACAAAAACACCATAATACGGTGTTATTAATGGTACAATTTGATCTCTGCCTAACTTAAATTCCCATAATGAAGTTGTTTTGTTGAATATAACATTATTCGCAGTTAATGCATCTTCCATATCGGTGAACATCAGGTCATATGTGCCAGCCGATACCCCATCAGCATGTGCGGTCGTTAGTGCATTGTCTATTTCACCCAACGCTGTATTATGCCGATTACTAGTTATGATATCAATCATCCCATCATAATCTTCAATGGCAATATCTTCATCTACATGATCATTAATTATTTTGTTAATAATTCGGTTATTTTGGGAAGTGGTTAAAGATAATAACTCCGCTAACTCCGCTGAGTCTGGGTCATAGTCTATATAGATATCGCCATATTCTACTTTCTCACACAACCATGTAAGAGTCGATAATTTAAAGTGAGAAGCAAAATCCTCCCCGATAGCATCAATACCATCAAAAAACTCTACGGTTACAGTATTATCATCATTGATAACCATTTTATCCCTGTCACCACCCAGATCATTATTATATATATGGAAAATAAGGTCATCGCGCTGTGATTTTGATAATTCATTAAATGGCAAATCTAACCTGCCCAAAGCCGTGGCTACGTCCACCACTGCAGGCTTGTTATTAATTATTATAGCTAAGTCAGAATCACTCAAATCTCCCAAACTAAAATTTGCTTCGGACATATATCCACCACCTACGATACCAGTTACGATATCATTTAACAATAAATCAATTATAACTTTATGATATGTTCCCTTTGGCTTTGTATTGCCTCTGCCTTTCATTTCACCCAATGTGCCATCTTCATGAAGAATAAACGTTAAATGGGGTTTTTGTGTTGGTCTATCATTATATATTGTTCTAAAACTCAGTATTCTATCACCCGCCGTAGGAGCAGCAGTATTGCCACAATGCCCCATTGCACCGCCCTCTAACCTACAAACTGCGGCATCTAAAAGAACCCATGCTTTATCACCATAATCTATCAACTTTTCCCAATGTGGTCCTTCATAATCTTGCATATCAATTTCTTCTCTTCTTGACTCTTCCCATTCAGAAGCAATTGCATCGATCTTCCTAAGTAGATCAGCTGGTGTTCCCTCCCACACAAGATTATCAAATTTAGGAATTTCAGCCAAGAATGACATGTTATGATCAAATATCTCTGTCCCGATGGAGAACCGGTTAATAAAAATATTTGCCTGCTCTTCAACATCAGTTAAATTAAATGTTCTTAGAACTTTATCATATAATTCATTTACACTTGTTTGCTGAAATGACGACTGAAAGTATTTGGATCTACTTTCCCACAATTTTGCTAACCGATACCACTTGATCCACCAGACTATTCTACCATTTTTTCGTAACCGTGGTCTAATCTCTCTTACAACAGTTTCCATCTCCTGTTGTGTAACTACCCCGACCGTTACTAATGGTTGAAGCATCTGGGTATATTGTTGTTTATTTTCAAGTAGATTCATAATACATATTTATGTTATTGGAACAACAGGTAGGATTCGAACCTACGGTGTATAATAGCGGGGTTGCAATCCGATCCATTCGACCTCTCTGGCACTGTTGCTTAACTTCGTAATAATTTCATGGTTACCAATGAACTATCAATTTTAATAACATCTGGGGTGAGTACTTTACTTCCTTGCTGATAACATGATTTCCTACGACTATGCCATTCACCATTCCGAGTATCCGCACAATGATTGCAAGAATGGGGCAATACATATCGCACTTCCACTCGCATTTTCGTAAAACGTATTATTATCCCTATCTGCAATCCATGCCTAGCGAATCCAACAACATCGCCTACTTGTATTTCATTGCCTATTATATCTTGCATTCCTATATTTATTATGTTTTGGCCTCGCTGGTAGGATTCGAACCTACATAAAAACACTTTAGAAGAGTGTTGCCTATCCATTAGACTACAGCGAGAAAATGGAGTCCCATAATCGATTCGAACGATTGACACCAAGTTTCGTAAACTTGTGCTCTATTCCACTGAGCTAATGGGACATTTTACCGGCACTATCTAAACTCAATCGCATCATAGTTTCGGTAGATTTCTTGTTAAACCCAATGGTTGTTTGTCCATCACCCCTACTAAATATGAAATTATTCGATTGCACACCCTCACACTTGTAAATTATAGATATAGCATCGTATGAACGAAACTTATGGTCGAATACACAAGCATATGTATATCCACGATGATATAATACATAACGTCTATCTAATTTAATAATTCGCATAATCAATCCTCTGGTAGTTTAAAAAAATTGGCACCTTGTCAGATAATCGAAATCCGCTACAGAATGTTGGAAACTCCGTTAGTCCCAGACTACAAGGCATTAAAATTGGTGGGTCTTCAGGGTAACGCTCCCTGGTTGAGCGATTAAAAGTCGCATATTCTCCTATTGAATTAAAGACCCAAAATTGGCACACCTACGGGGTACTGACCCCCGGCTGTCGCTGTGAAAGAACGATGTTCTACCATTAAACTATAGGTGTTATTCATTGCTGCTACCTTTCTGGCATGTTTGCCAATTGGGCTACAGTATCATTGTTTGGTCTCTCGATCAGGATTTGAACCTGAGATACTGCGTCCCAAACGCAGGGTATTACCAGACTATACTATCGAGAGTTATTTACATATTCATTTAAAACCTTATATTAAAAGTATACTCCTATTCATAAGTTCTAAACATTAAATGGTAGTCCGTGACAGGATTGAACTGCCGACATCCTGAATGTAAATCAGGCACTCTACCAACTGAGCTATAGTCCTATTATACTTCATTGGTTTCCACCAATTAAGGTTTGTTCCCTAGCTTAAAGTTCTAGGTAACTCACACATTAAAAAGCCCTTATATTTTACTATAAGGGCTTTTAGTTAATTCTTTCTTTATACTTTTATCTAACTAAAAACCCTCACACCCTTCTCTTCCGCGAATATATTTTGCACATGCGCCAAAATCCACCGGCCAATTAATTGTGCCATGATCTTGTTCATTTGTAAAATATAGGTTTTTAGTGTTCATAGTTTTATTTATACATTATCTTATTTTTGTTAATTTATAGTCTGTGTTTATTATACAATAAAATTCATCATAATGCAAGCCATGAATAAAATAAAATATTTTATTCCATAAACCAACAAACAATTCAACATTGCTAGCCTGTGCTAATTCTATTTGAAAATTTCGCAACTCACCCTCACCTATTAATTCAGCCACTTGAGTATAATGATGATCTACAATATCTTGCGGTTCACTTATTTCAGCGTAATCCGACAACAAATACCAAAACTCTTGATGCCCTTCATTTAATTTTTTTAGAAAAAATGCTATCTTATTCAATGGCAACCAATCTGATGCTATATCACGTGCCGATACAAACTTAGTAGGATCAATCGTAGCGGATACAATATCATTTCCGTATGCTTCCGCCACATCTAATGTCCCAAAATATATACCAACGCCTTCTTGATTATTGCCATTATTCATTATTGCAGGATTTAGAAAAGAAGTATTATGATTATCTCCATGATACACCGTAATTGTACTATTTTCTATTTCGTTTAACCGCATTTGTTACTCGGTTGGGGGTATTACAAGTTTATTGATACTGATATCATCAGAAATTCCGGTAAGTACTGCTTCTGACACACTATAGCTAGTATAAACATAATACGCACCGTATGATGCAATTGCAATGACTAGAACTATTAATGATTTTTTAACAATTGCGACCATTGTTGTTGCTGTACTTTTAAATAAATTAGCAGTGTTGCCAATAAATGTTTTGAACTTTGATAATACCTCCCATAATATCGCAAGACCCACGATACCCACGAGTATAACCAATAGTGTTTGTGTATTTAATTCCATAATTATTCCTTTTTAATGTTGTATTTATGTAAATTCTGGATCTCCCTCTACGATTCGAACGTAGATTATCAGAATCAAAATCTGATGTCCTGCCAATTGGACGAAGGGAGAATATTGGTGGAAGATGTAGGATTCGAACCCACGCAACCTTGCGGTTGTGCTCCTTAGCAAGGAGTTGCATTACCACTCTGCCAATCTTCCAAATATGGTACGAGAGGCGGGATTCGAACCCGCAACCTAAAAAGGGATGGATTTTAAGTCCATTGTGTAAACCGTTCCACCACTCTCGCATTAACTTTGTTTATGTTATTAACTTAATGAACATATTATACATCTCTTCAGGTGTATCGTAAATATGGACACTAAAGGGTAGCGGGTAATGGAATCGAACCATTCTACTTGGCTTATGAGACCAATGAGTAACCAATACTCTAACCCGCAATTGTTTGGAAGATACTTTTTATAGTACAGAAGTATCTAAGAAAACTGCAATGAAGAACAGGTCGTTTTATTTCACACTACTGATTCTTCAAATTTTTACCTACTAACATAATCGTTCAATTGATAATCACTTCAATCTAATAAAGTATGCTTTCGGAAGGTAGCAATTAACTTACTGCTGATTAGGCATTATCATTTATATACAACCCATACTTACTTATACTTATACTTAATGGTGGGTCTGGATGGATTCGAACCACCGATGTATCAAAGTACTCCATTATGAGTGGAGGCGTTTCGACCGCTAACGAACAGACCCCAGTGCCACTCACATAGACGGTTATGGCTACCGTTTCACCACAGGTCTCCTCCCATGGACAAGTACTATGCTTACTTGCTGCTGCTTAAAAAGTGGAGTGACACAATCACTCCTCTAACCTGTAAGTTCAGGTCTTCGTTAAGTTTTTCATATCACGGTATACATATAGGAATTGAACCTATCCTCTCCGCCTAATTGACCGAGCGTGCATCCTACACCAAAGTATACAATCATAATCTAGGATGATGGTACCACATCCCTTAACGATTCAAGACGAATAGATCCACCACGGTGTCCCATCATCTCTATTCTACTATCAAGTCAAATGATCAATAAGACTGATAATAAACATTTAGTAGATACTTTTTGTAGCACAGAAGTATCCAAGAAAACTGCATTACTTGTAGGCGTTATATAAGAGCCGTGGCAGCTCTATCTGAGAATATGATCCCAGTGCCAGTTTACATTACCGTCAGATTCATATATCTAGGCATATGCAGTATATAACATTATCTTGTATTGCTTAAATTAATATTTAAAAGTAGTGTCTGTCCTTGAGCAGTGTCCTAGGATGAACAAGTGAAGAGCAGACGTATCTATTCCAAGAATAACCAAGGAAGTCGAGAGCCATTTTAATGTTGTTCGACTCAACTAAATGAAAGAAACTGAACAACTCAAACACTACTTATAAATATCAACTTACAAATGCGCCTCCCTGCAACGGAATTGAACCGCCAATATGCATTTGTGACCACACACTCAGGGAGTCAAATACTATACGTGTCATTGTCGCATTGACCCCTTATGACCTCGAGGCACAGGGTCTTATTTGCGGGCCCTTTTCCCCCGGATAGATTCGAACTATCTGTCGTATAGCATAACAGGGCTACTTTCAATTCACATTATATGAATTCCCACCATCTAATTTCCTTTCGTTTAGATGAGGTAGCGTGAGAGTTTATTTAGCAGTATGCTCTGCTAAGTATCAACTGCTGGTATCAACTTTAGTATAACCTAGGCTACTCCAAACCTAAAAGGTTTCCCACCATCTAATTCCAAATAAACGAGGTAGCGTGAGAGTTTATTTAATAATATAGCAGTATACTCTTCTGCTCACAGGGTTTAACGTACCTGAAACGTAGTGTCATCATCCTCACTAAGCACCATATTCTCTACGGTAAGGTACATTTTACTTCCGTGACTCAGAAGGGAAATTCCATTGATATGAAATCATTCATAAAATCTCGCAATTTGGTGACATCATCTCAATCAACGACAACATCAAACTTGCAATGAATCATGCCGCTAAAGAAAGCACGGTCGGATTTACTGACCAATCCACTCTGCCAACCCTAACCTTAATGTTCGCAGGCATTATTTTAATAACATCCCCATCAATAGTATCGCCATTTTTGTCTATAAATGTTACATTATCCCCTATTGCGAATTTATTCCTTGCTACCAGTTGGCGATTATCTTGTGCGTTATTGAATAACCCCATTACCCGATTAAAATCAGTCCCTTCCATCTTAAACAGCAGTTCACTGATTTTCTTCATTTCTGGGTCGGATAGCATAATATTATTCCTTTTAATTTGAAAGATATCAAAATGATGTTTTTCAATTGTAAATCTATTATAACATACTTTCACTCGGATGCAAATAATTATTTAATTATTATCAAGAGAGGAGAGGTGCGGTATTAGTATTTTCAACAATACGCAATGCATTATCTAAAATAGTCACAAAGTCTGAAAGTTCGGCAATACCATCTTCGATCTCGGATACAATGTCCTCTATTCCACAAGTCTCATAGCCCTCATCTATCCAATTATAAAATGTTTGCGCATTAACTTCTTTTGCACCAACAACTGCTACAACGCTGTCATCGTTCGGTGAATACACGATTGTAAGTGATTTTAAAACATCGTACTCATTAAGTTTCATATTCATCCTTGTAATTTTTTTAAAAAAAAGAATCCCCACACGGTACATCACATCGGGAAACCAATCCTACTGAAGCAGTGCTAGTCATACACTCCATTTTGCGGAGATTCTTAATTGGTACTCGGTAGGGTAGTCGAAACCCTGTTACATGGATGAAAACCATGTGTCCTAACCGCTAGACGAACCGAGCAAAACAGGCTTTGCAACCTAACAGACAACTTACGGCTTTTATATTTGATTGGTGATGTTTATGTCTAAACTTTATTGCCACACCAATGATCTTCATGAATTTGGTACTCCGAGTGGGATTCGAACCCACACTTTATGGATTTTAATTCCACTTCCTCTACCAGGTTGGGATACCAGAGCACTATGTCGCTTATTATACACTATTTGTAATCAGTGTAAACTATATTTTATAAATTTTCTTATCTAATTCTTCTGTATTATTAGGAAATTCATTTAACCCATCGCAATACATTTCATATCCCTTGTTTCTTAGTTCCCACTGTATCCATGACTCATCAACCAACGATAATTGTTTGCCTGAATAATCATAATACCTGCCATTTAATGTTTCGGCTACTATTGTCCTACATAATTTATCTTTGCCAATATGAACTTGTAATTTTAGCATTTCATTGTGTATATACTCCAATTTATCATATGGTAATCTATGTTCAATATCACAAAAATCACAGATATTGTACAATGTCGTATGTATATCGCCAACAATATCATCAGTCAATACTCTATATAATTTTGAACTAGCATAAGTCTCAACATGATTCCATTCTATCTGACTTCGCCATGATGACATTATGTTTATACTAAAGAATTCACGCAGTATCCACTGCGGAATTTCACTATATATGACATCAGGTGATACATCCCAATTAACATAAAACATACTTAAATCCAATAATAAATTGTCACACAAGTCGTCAAATGCCCATACTTTACTAAAAAAATTATTCAATGATAATAATTGAGTATTTTTTCCTGGGTATATATAAACACCATTTCGGTGGTTCACTAGGATATCATCCATGTTGCTTGATAATATATTTTCTTTCTTGAACCCATCTTGTTGTTTAGGATGATATTTGGTTAATATATTAGAAGTTTCCCATTGGAATTTATGCGAATTGCCATTGCTTTTAAACGGCAATTCAATCGGAGAATCATCATATCCATTTGTTAGACCCATCAACCACATCAAGTATGTTCCGTATGTTCCGCTATTATAAACTACAGCAATATCAGTCATATAAATCCTTATGTTTATCTTTCCTTGAGTACTTTGTTCTATCTTTATGCACAACTGACTTGTTAGCCTTATGTGCATTCTTCGCTACGAAGTTTCTAATCTTTGGTTTTTGTGGTTTAGTCATAAAAAACCCTCCTATAATAGTGGAGGGTTTAACTCACAAGCCTCTCACGCCGATTTATTTTCATTAACACTCAATTATTTATTACTAATGATATGAATGACTTCATTTACTACTTGGGTAGTATCTGTTACCAGAACTTCATCATTATATGATATTATCCACTCATCTTGACACAAAGTAATAATACAACTATTAACATATGTTAACGAAAGACCAGTGAACAGCTTAGTGTCGTACCCTTGATCTGCTAATATTTTTTTTAAATCAGAAAGTGAATTTGGTGTTTTAGTCATTGTGTCGTTATAGCACTGCCATAATGCTTTCTCATAGCCGGTACTAGCATAGTATCATAAAACACTTGCAAATCACTAGACATTTCTACATGGTCTGGAATATCTTTACCCGTGTCATAATCCCACATCCATAGTCCTAAAATATCCATTGCTTCTGAACCAATAGCTTCACTAATCATACGTTCTGCCCAATAATCAGCAACAACTTCAAACGACAGGTCAGATTCGTTACCCATCATCTTTAGTCCATCCCGAATTAATTGGTTGCCATCACTAACATCCTGATTTGCTTTTGTATATCCAGCAATAGTTTCAAATGTGATCATTATTTTGTTCCATTATTGCCATTTTACTCATTTTACTTCTCCTTGATTAACAGGGTAGCAAGAAACGCCACCCTTTTTTGACCCTGCTGCGAATACACACCGGACGTTTGTATTATCCTGTGGTACCCATTCATATACTCTTAAATTCCAACCTGCCGCTTCAACGGCATATTCTGCAGTCGGTTGTTTGACTGGTTGATCCATTGTTGAAAGTTGTTCCCACAATCCTGCTTGCGCTGTTTTAGCGATAAAAACCCCACCTAATAAAAATGCAGAAAATATCAACGCACCCTTAACCATATTTCTTTTACTCATTTCTTATACTCCAATTCTTCTGTGAATGTCCATTTATATCCTTCTTCCGTTGCAATCTTATCAACTCTATCAGTCATCTTTTTACTCCTTTGCTATATAAATAACCAAAAAAATCAGCAATCGCTTCATCAACTATATACTGCACATAATGCATATCAATCATTCCCTCGCTACTGCCCTCCATCATACCGACAGCCCAATTCCACTGCTCCTCGGTATCAACTTCTGCTTGAAATTTATCAACCCAATCAATCATTAGTTCATCATCGGGTTCG
>Ga0233435_1001787_pt1 | contig 19771 bp, 14 predicted proteins | sample SI_122_August201_3_FD_182735 | JGI IMG/M metagenome (GOLD analysis project Ga0233435, IMG submission 182735) | Seawater microbial communities from Saanich Inlet, British Columbia, Canada - SI_122_August2016_135_MG | ecosystem: Environmental > Aquatic > Marine > Inlet | place: Canada: British...
ACTGGAACTCTTGATTTAGGTGGAAACCTTACAATCGACACAGGTTCCAGTAACAATACACTACATATGAAATCAACGGGTGATGTAGTTTTACGCATGGAAGCTGATACAGACAATTATAATGAATATCATAATCCATTGATATGGATGTCACAGGACGGTGGCAGCTCAGGTTGGAACTTTTTTTTTTTCAAAATAGGTATGAATAGTTATCCAACTTATAATTTTTTTGGTTCTCTTAGTAATGCCGGATTCCTACACGCATATGAACATTTTCAAATAGCAACAGATTACACTGCTAGATTAACAATATTAAGTGGTGGTAATGTAGGTATTGGGACATCAAATCCTAGTGAAAAATTACATGTATCGGGTAATATAAAGGCTACTGGTAATATCGATGCGACTACCATTAATATAAATGATATCAACATAAATGGCACAAATATTGGAAGTATTTACGAGACAATCGCAACGGTCTCTACCAAAATCACCGACCTTAGTGGTTACACTTCCACAGAACTAACGAGACAGATAACAGACCTTAGTGGTTACACTTCCACAGAACTAACGAGACAAATCACCGACCTTAGTGGTTACACTTCCACAGAACTGACACGGCAAATCACCGATCTCAGTAATTACACTTCCATAGAACTAACGAGACAAATCACCGACCTTAGCAATTACACTTCTACAGAACTGACGCGACAAATCACCGACCTAAGCAATTATACTTCCACGGAACTAACGAGACAAATAACAGACCTCAGTAGTTACACTTCCACAGAACTTTCTAGTAAAATCTCAGACCTCAGTAGTTACACTTCCACAGAACTAACGAGACAAATCACCGACCTTAGTAGTGAAAGTGTCAGGGATTTTAACATGGCATATGACACATTACAATATACGAGTATATGGGAACTTACATCCAGTAGCAACACAAGTTATTATACTATTACAGGGTCCGGTAATCTAAACGATTCGCAAAATCCAACCATTTATGTGACAAGGGGTGAAAAATACCGTTTTGACAATAAAACTGGAGCACATCCCTTTAGAATACAAACAACCTCCGGAACAAGTGGAACGCCGTATAGCGACGGCGTTACTGGTAATAACTCGTCTGGCCCAACTGGTAAAATAATATTCGATGTTCCTTTTAACGCACCATCTATATTGTATTACCAATGTTCGGCACACAACGCTATGCAAGGACAGATTATTGTAAACGATAAGAAAAACGAAGAAGACATTGCTAATTTATCCACTACAACTACTAATCAACTGAATACAAAACAAGATACGTTGACAGCAAATGATGTAACCAATGATTTATTGGAACATAGTACCGTGTCGTACGGCGGAGTACAATTGTCTCTTGGAGGAAGTGATGCAACACCCGCATTTAATTTATCGGACGCAACCGGTTATCCAACATCTTCATTGGCGGGCAATATCGATTTAGCTTCAAAAGTTACAGGAACATTGTCTGTTGCTAATGGAGGAACTGGAGCAACTACCTTAAACGACCTGATTACATTAGGAACGCACACTACGGGAAATTACGTACAATCCATATCTGACGGAACTGGAATCAGTATTACCAATAGTGCTGGAGAAAGTTCAACCCATCAAATCAGCATAAACAACAGTGAAATAACTAGTGTAGGTACCTTGACGGGACTTGATATAAATGGTAATATTAACGTAGACAGCAAGCTTACCATAACAGGTCAAGATATATATACATCTGGAACAGAATCATTAAATATACAACACACGAACAGTGGTAACCTACACTTATGTAATAATGGAGGAAATGTAGGAATAGGCTTAATAAATCCATCCTATAAATTGGAAGTAGCCGGCGACATTAGTTGCAATAATTTACGTACATCCTACGTTATAAGCAACCCAGAATCCGGAACATATATTGATATGAATATCACTCCTATAAGATTTGTCAAATCCGACACTGAAAAAATGAGGGTATCCAATAATATTGAAATAGGTCAATACTCAGTAACCAATTTGGATATTAGCGGAAATATCCTGATATCGGGTGAAGGAAAAGTTGGAGTTGGAACAAATAGTCCTTCAGGAAGATTACAAATAAACAGTATCAACTCTACAACAACCACGCCTGAAATGCTTACACTTAAAAATTTTTATAATACAGGCAGTTCATCTAATATAGTTTTTAGAGATTATACAAACAATACAGGTCAAATAGGACATGTATATGATGGAACAAAATTAAATTTTACGTTTAGTCATTTGTATAATAATGGATATCAAACCGGAGAAGTCATGCGAATTTGCGGTGATGGAAGAGTAGGTATTGGTACGACGAGCCCATTTGAAAAATTACACTGTAAGGGGACATTGAGTTTGTATACAAATGAAATATCAGGTGATGACGCGCAACAGGGACGACAAGCAGGCGATTCCAATATAATTTTCGCATGTAATAACTATCATTCCGACCACTCTGCCTCTCAGGAAAAAAATGGTCTTGTATGGAAATCATTGGCACAGCTGGGTGCGGGATTTAATTACAACAAGATATGCGCTGGAATTTATTTTACACCAGAAGCGAACTGGTTTAGAGGAGCATTAACATTCTTTACGAATAATAGTGAAAGTGCCACTGGATCACCTTCTGAAAGAATGCGAATCACACACGATGGAAACGTAGGAATTGGGACGGCAGACCCTCTTAAACATTATTTGAATTCATCACCCACAGGCGGTTCTTATTCCACAAATGATAGGGTGTTAACCATTTATGGCAATAACCAGACGCCTAATGATGGTGTAGCCAGATTGATCTTTTCTTGTAATGCCAACCATACAGCGTCTATATTCACACAACATACTGGTGGCGGGAATACACATATGGGATTTTTGACTACTAACGGTACTACCGCACCAGCAGAAAGAATGCGAATTAACAACAATGGAAATGTTGGAATTGGGACGACGAATCCCGGGGCGAAATTGGATATACGATACACTGCCAGTACTGACCTCAGCGGGGCTTTAAGATGTATACGTACCAATGGGTCAGAAGGCATAACCATTGGATACGGAGGTATAAGTACAATGAATACCAATCCACTTCGGTTGGGTGTGAATGGTAATGAAAAAGTTAGAATATTAGACAATGGAAACGTAGGAATCGGATTGACAAATCCATCAAAAAAACTGGAAGTAGCAGGGGACGTCAGTTTTAATGTTGTAAATGCTACTGACATCAATATCAACGGTGCCAACATTGCGAGTTTATACGAAACGATAACCACCGTGGATGGGGTAGAACAAAGTATTGTGGACTTATCCAGCAACATTCATGAAAGAATAACGTATGAGGTAAACGAACTATTGGGAAACGCTCCTGCCTATTTTGACACATTACAAGAAATCGCATTTGTATTGGGTAATCCGAATGACGCAAGTGGTGGATTAGGTACAGTTATGTCTAAAATATACAGCGTGTCTCAAGATATTTATGATTTATCCCAAACCGTTGCTGGTGTGGACGGAGATTTTCGTAGTTTAACAGGTAAACTAACGGTTGAACACGACAGCGCGAATCCAAGCAATTCGGTGATCGAAGCAATAGGAGGAGACATATCATTAAACGCCGGGGCTATACGAATTTATAACAACGATAATATCATTTTAGGAAATGCTTCTACTGGAGATACGATTACTACGACGGGCAATAATGTTTTAATAGGGTCGGGAACCGATATAAACAATAATACAGTACAATATTCAACCGGTATTGGTGGGTCTATTGATTTGAGTGGAAATAATTCAACCGCACTGGGTTACAATGCAAGCGTAGACGGAGTAAACGCAACAGCGATTGGGGCTGGCGCAATAGCGAGTGGAAACAATGTCATACAGCTTGGTAATTCTTCATGTGAATTTGTAAACACAAATGGGGTGGTGGTAATGAGTTCAGACGCGCGGTTAAAAACAAACATCCACACTATTGAAAATGCCTTGGAAAAAATCACATCATTAAGAGGTGTTTCTTATACGAGGACCGACCTGCCAGACAAAGAGAAGGTATATTTGGGATTAATAGCCCAGGAAACAGAAACCATTATTCCAGAAGTCGTCCATAGCAATGGTGAATATAAGTCAGTCATGTATAGCAACCTAATTGGTCCAATAGTAGAGTCTATTAAAGATTTAAACCACAAACACAGTTCACTTGAAGGAAGACAAACTACGTTAGAGGGTGAGATCGCAACAATAAAGACCAGTATAAAGGAAAATTTGAAAAAATTAAATAAAATTAAAAATTTAGTAGATGTAAAATAATTTGAATGTTGTATATTGTATTTGGTCTAAATTTAGTAATAACGTCAACTTAACCAACACCATTTGGCACGACCCATTAATACAACAATTTAATTATTAACAGCATTTATTTAATTCTTTATTAAAAATAAAAAATTAAATAAATAATATATATATTATGGCTTTTACTCGATATAATTATGATGAATGTAGGACGAAAAAAATACTTCAGGAATCAACCGGTCCTGGTAGATATGTATTAAACACGCCTGGCTGTGGAAGCGACCCATTGTTTTTTAATGATCCGCAACTAAGACATATGGGATGGAGCGCAAACCTCCAGTCCGTGTCTGGAGGACACCCAATAGACGTCGAAAGTGAATTGAAAAATATAGGAAAGACATTACAGCGATATGGACGACAGTATAAAACTGCCAAACCACTTAAAACCAAGAAAATCCCATTTAGTTCAAACAACGAATCTATCACACACCAATCACGCGCGACACACCCTGGATTTTTATACAGAGATTTACAGCAAGACCATAGTCAACCGCTATTTTTGAATCCCCAGGAAAATGTATGTCTTCAATTCCAAAATAATTTAAATACGCGAATACTTGAAAAAGACAATCATGTCCCTATTGTTCCATGTACTGACCTAATACAATAACTATTTAACAAAACTGTTATCAAAATATTTTATTTAATTTTAATTATATTAAATAAACTATAAAATAAAGAAAATATTATAATTTATATATAGTATAAAATGGCAGAAATAGCAATTCCCATGGCCGCTTTAGGTATAATGTATATTTTGTCTAATGATAATAAGAAAGAGGAGGGATTTAGTGGAATACACAATCAAGTGTCGAATCGGTTGGTAAACACAAATGTTCCCGCAAATAATTATCCAGTAGAGAAATTAACTGGTCCACAAAATAATAAATACACGACCAATGCCTATTCTGGAATAAATGAAAATTCAAACAAACTGGAAGAAAGTGCAAATGTTAGAAACACAATGACGACACAAAGCAACGTATATGCGTCTCTAACGGGCGACGATAAATCTGTGATGGATTTCGAACACAATAACATGAAACCATACTTTGGTTCAAATGTAACACAAAATACCGATTCAGGCTCACGCGATGGGCTTTTGGATTTGTATACTGGTTCCGGTAGTCAACATATGGAGAAAACAGCATCTGCTCCTTTGTTTAAGCCAGAAAAAAATCTACAATGGATCAATGGAACTCCCTCGACTACTGGGTTTATACAAGAACGAATGAGGGCAAATGTCACATCTAAAATGAATAATATTAAGCCATGGGAAGAAATGCGTGTTGCGCCTGGTTTAAACAAAGGTTACACGTGTGAAGGGTCTGGTGGATTCAATTCAGGCATGGAAGAACGCGATTCATGGAAACCAAAAAGCGTGGATGAATTAAGAACAACCAACAATCCTAAAAAAACATTTAAAGGACAGATGTTAGGAAAACATGTAGGACGGAGAGGACCCCGTGGTAGTTTAGGAAAAATGGAACAGCATAAACCCGACACTTTTTTCATTAACAACCCCGACCGATATTTTACAACAACTGGTGTAGAAAAGAAAAGTACTGCTCGCTCGACCCATGTTTTTAGACCTGAAAACCGGTCATCGACTACTCGAGAATATTTTGGAGGAGGCGACACTACAAACGCAAATGGTATTTATCAATCGGGCGAATATCAAGAATCTACAAAGGCTCATTTGGATAGCGAGAACGTTGGTTCGGCAAAACGCTCGGATGGATGGACTGAATCGAATGGAAACTATGGTAAATCCGGTTATGTTTCCCTCCCAAATTCTCGCTCCTTAACCGGTGAGACGAAATCGATGGGGATAGTAGAGCGTGGTTTGTATGCTATGATGACCCCACTGTTAGACGTGGTTAAACCAACGCTCAAGGAAAATGTTGTAAATCATAACCGAACACTTGGAAACACCTCTGGTTCCAAAAACGGTGTATCAAATGGAAGAGTATGGAATCCAAATGATATTGCGCGAACCACCATCAGGGAGCAGACCGAAAATACAGAATACACAAAACATGGTGGAACCGCATTTGACGCTGCTTACACAAACACGAAACACCAAACCACTTCACAGCAGCGCGATACCACCAATTGCCAATATGTTGGAAATACCAGTGCCGGGACATCTACACATAAGGGTCAAGTATACAACACAGCGTATAACGCTTCATTGAATCCCAACAAAGAAGTTGTTTCGAAGGTGGACCGATTTCACGCCGGCAATCAGCCTGTATTTGACGGAAACCAAAATGTGTGTAATTTGCGCAATAGAAGCACTGTTCCCGCCGCGGTTATCCCAAATATGCCGAAAAGTACCAGCAGTATGGAAACGTATGGTGCTTTAAGTGGGAAAAATACCAGAGAAGTGAATCAATCCAATCGCTACAACCCAGAATTATTGGACGCGTTTAATGACAATCCATTTTCCCAATCATTGAGTAGCGTTGCATAATCGCACAAACAATAACACATTATTAAAATATAAAAATAACGTGTTAATTAACAAATAAATGAGCGACTTGTTTTTTAAAAATACAATTGATTATGATTTTACAACCAGCACAATAGATATTCATGACATACATGATGAAATTATAAAAAAATTGGATTTTTTCATTGAATACAACAAAATACCACATATTGTATTTCACGGACCGTATGGAACAGGTAAGAGGACCATATTGGATTATTTTATTAAGAAAATCTATGAAAATAATAGTAAATATATCAAGGATTATGTAATGTATGTCGATTGTGCGCATGGCAAGGGGATACGTTTTTTTAGAGATCAATTAAAATTCTTTGCCAAAACAAATATTCAAAATAAGATGAAAAAAATGTTTAAATCAATTATATTATTCAACGCGGATAAATTAACAACCGACGCACAGTCCGCCTTACGGAGGTGTATTGAAAAATACAGTCATAATACGAGGTTTTTTATAATCGCCGAAAACAAAAAATTATTATTAAACCCTATTCTGTCGAGGTTTTGTAGTATTTATATACCCACCCCAAAAATAAAAAACAACTATACCAATTTCTACGACCTCCAATTTGATAAATACAATAAAAAAGATTATAATAGGAAAGAAGCACGTCTCAAGAAATACTTAAAAGACCATAATTATGATACATCATTAGGAGCATGTATTAATTTCTCTACATTTCTATACAATAAGGGTTATAGTTGTTTAGATTTAATAAACTATGTATCCAAACATCACAATGACATTTTAGCATTAATGTATTTTGATAAAATTAGAAAACAGATCAGGAATGAAGAAATTCTAATATTTTACGTGTTATATTTTACATTTATGCGGAAAAATATAGATTTAGAAAATATATTATAATTTTAAAATGGATGATTATAATGTTAATGTTTTATCCGAAGCTAAAAACGAATACTCATGTCGTCTTTTGAGTATTTTAACGCCGGTCGTTATAGACGGTGTTAAATCTATATTTAATGACGCGGAACGTTTGTGTATTGAAAACGATGAAGATGATAAATACCTGATGACTTTTCAAAACTTTCTCTCCAGAGTACCAAAATGGAATGAAAGCATAATAGAAGACGAGTGTAGGCGTATTATAAATGTTACTGGCTGTAATTATTTAGAAGATTTATTAACGTGTGTCCATATAGCACAGTTGAAAGTTTTAACAAGCGTAAGAGTTTCACAAAAACAGAAAAAAATAGATTTGGATATTCCCAAATTATCCAAATTTCTTCATCAGGTATACACTGCCTTTGCTAGAAAATTATACAAAAATGTATATTTGTTTGAAAAAATAATAACGCCATTGCAATACCAAAAAAATATGCGCGAATGTGAAATATTATGCAAAGAAAGTATTTTAGAAGTTATTAGAAGCAGTATCCCTGTTGAAAAAATATTGCGATCGTACATTGATGAAACGGTTGATGAAGAAGTGGTTCATGAAATTGTTGAAAAAGAAATAGAAAAAGAAGTTGAGCCCACAAATGAATCAACCGAACAAAACGTAGAATCATCGACCACCGAACAACCAGATGAATTCAGTAAAACACCTATCTTAAAATTGGAGAAAAATGCGGAATTAAATTTAGACGATTCAACAAATAATGAGTCCACTGGTAATGAAGTACAAATTAGTAAGGTAGAATCATTGGACGAAGAACTTTCTGGGGATATAAACAACCCGACCCCGATGGGTGAATCGACATATAATAACGATACGAAATCGGTGGGAATATCATTCAATGACGTCGATAATGTGTTGGATATGGGTACAAATCGCGAAGAAAGTGTCGAGGCACCAAAAACAATTGAACGGTTGGAACATATCAGTGAAGTAAACAACCAACGAAGAAAGGAAGAAGAAGAGGAAGACGATGAAGATAATTTAGAAATATTCGACGACAATAATATTAATTTGGAAGTAAGCGATATTCATGATTTGTCGAGGGAATTGAAAATTGACACGGCTCCCATATTGGATGATATTGAAGTATTGAATTAATACAATACAATTGCGTAAAATAATGGATAAAAACATAATTAAAAAATATAAATGAGTCAATCTATTTTTATAATAGCAGGGATGATTTCTGTTGTCTATCTCATAATTAAATATTTAGAAATGAAATTTGTGTTGAAAGAAAACAAGCCTATGAAAATTATGATACGTGATACAATTATTGTGTATTTATCGGTTGTATCCGGTAACTTTGTCTTAGAGCAGTTTGGAGGTGTTAAAAATGTTGTAAAAGCACCGACTGAAATATTTACAAATGAACCAGCCTTTTAATATTTCACGGGTTCATGCAATCAAACATCAGTTTAGTCAAATAAATTATTTAATTTAATTAAATAATTTATGAAATTATAAGCATATATTGGAATATCATCTATAAATAGGAATATCATCTATATTAATTATTTTTGCTTTCTTATTTATCTTTTTTTTAGATATTACATAAGATTGAAATAATTTATTTTTAATTTCGTCGCATGGAATACAGTTATGGACTGTTCTTGCTATCATTTTATACAGTTTAAAATCAGGGTACCTCTCTTCTCCATTCTTTTTATACAAAATATTGCGATTTTTATCATCCCGCGTCCATTTGATTATTAATTTTACTATCTCGTTTTCATGCAAATCTTCTTCTCTATAATCATCAATGAAATAATCATACAAAGAACAACCTAACCTACACAAGTCAAAACTATTGTTAGGGAGTATTTCTGGTTTATTGTGGTTCTTATATGGTTCAAAGTTATACTGGTTAGACGCATCTTCTTTGAAATTATAACTATCGCAACAGAGTTGCTTGCCTTTGTATTTGTAAATCGCACGTCCAAAATCAATTATTTTATAAATTTTGCCAAATGTTGGTATCTTATAATGCTGATTGTTGTATTTCACATAAATGTATTTCTTTGGGGTTTTAATATACATTATATTGTTGGTATGAAGGTCATTATGGGTAAAATCAAAACATTTCTGATATGTAATTAAAATGAATATAATCTGTATAAAACAAGAAGTCCATTCTTCATTAGTCATTTCATTATTTTCAATATAATCGTCCAGTGTTTGGTGCATTTTTTCCATACATATTATCTGAACCGGGAAATTATGAATAATACAGTTTATGTTTTCTTCCATTGAACTTGAATATTCCGATATTTCACTATTGGAACATGATACAAGCTCGCCCGTTTCTATTCCGGAACTATTCGTTGCCGAAGCATCTTCACCACTGTCTTCACCGGACACTTCATCCTCATCTTCCTCATCATCGCTTGTTTCACTATTATCACTATCCGATATATTGGAAGAAGTTTCCGTGTTATTGGACAAGTCTTCGCTCGCGGTCCTATTTTTATTCTGAATATTATCATAAATTAATGAACCACTAATTTCAATTTCCTGAATTGAATTAAATTTATTCACATTTTCCTCTGTTAATTCGAATACTTCATTAAATGATTTATTATCAAATTCATCCAACACCACACTTTCAATCTGGTCCTCCATTGTTATTTTTTCTCGATACTTCCTGGTATCATCATCCAACAATGATAGGTCAAAATTGTCTATTTTAAACATCTCTCCCTTGTTTTTATGAAAGAATTCCGATTGGTGTAGATAATCCAAATCATCGAACACATTCATATTAAAATCGTTTTGTATTCCTATGAATGTTCCGTAAAAATCGTTACCAAACATAAAATCATGATCATTTAGTAATTTGCTGCTTAAATAGGAGAAAAATCCATCGACATACGATGTATTGTTGCGGTCGTGTAATTTTTTCAAATGGTTTTTCCTGTACGTTTCCTTGTTAAATGTAGGCGTCAGGGTTGTTTCATTTGTTATATGTTTGTATTTCCCAGTTAAATACTTCAATGGATTGAGCAATGGTGAAAATTTAAAAAAGGAATCTTTTTCAACAATATTATTTTCATTGTCATCCATTTTTGTGCTTATTGAAAATACATTTAATCCCATAGAATTATTTATACTTGAAATAGTATACTTATTATTCAAATTTATTAAACTATAGTTTGTGGTACTTAGCTCAAAAAATTCAGAATAAATGGGTATATAATTTTGTAATTGTGAAAAACCTTCGTTTTCTAATTGGCTAAATAGTAAACTGTTGTCATTTTTCTTATAATAAAGGGAAAACATACGATTTAATGATAATATTATTTTTACATTTAAACCAATACTTTAGTAATTAATTAATATACATAGTACTCTTAAATATTCGTTATAAATGTTTAATTAATATCATTTTGCTTTATATATGAATTTAGAACTCAAAAAGTTTAATATGAAGAACATAAAATTTAATAGAGACGACTCGAATGGTCCTGTAATTGTATTAATCGGTCGCCGTGACACAGGAAAAAGTTTTTTGGTACGTGATATGTTGTTTCACCATCAAGATATTCCAATTGGAACTGTTATTTCTGGGACAGAAGCGGGGAATGGGTTTTATGGTAAATTAGTCCCTAAATTATTTATACACGATGAATACAATACTGCTATTATTGAAAACATACTTAAAAGACAGAAAATAGTAATTAAACAAATTAAGAAGGAAAGGAAGGTGTATGGTAAATCAAGCATTGACCCAAGAGCATTTGTTATTTTAGACGATTGTTTATATGACAATACATGGTCTCGAGATAAATTAATGCGTTTATTATTTATGAATGGTCGTCATTGGAAAATTATGCTAGTGATTACAATGCAATATCCTTTGGGAGTGCCTCCTAATTTAAGAACCAATATTGATTATACATTTATATTGCGTGAACCGTATTTAACCAATAGAAAACGAATTTATGAGAATTTTGCGGGCATGTTCACTACATTCGAAAGCTTTTGCCAGGTTATGGACCAATGTACTGAAAATTACGAATGCCTTGTTATATCGAACAACGCAAAGTCGAATAGACTGGAAGACCAGATTTTTTGGTACAAAGCAACGTCTCACGGGGAGTTCAGGCTAGGGGCGAAGGAGTTTTGGGAAATGTCAAAAGGGCTTGGATCCGACGATGAAGAAGAAACGTATGATCCAAATGCCTCAAGAAAAAACAAGGGTCCACGAATTAATGTGAAAAAAAATCGTTGGTAATTTTATTATTCTATTATATAAATTTTATTATCTATTATAAAATTTATATATTTTTAATTATATAAATTTTATTATCTATTATAAAATTTATATATTTTTAATTATATAAATTTTATTATCTATTATAAAATTTATATATTTTTAATTATATAAATTTTATTATTCTATTTAATCTTTCTTTTTACGGACAATGTTATCTCCTTCAAACAAAGCCTTTTTAATTCCATCTGAACTGGTATCATCAAGTTGCTTCAAATCTTCTTCCATAGTATTGTTAACACCCACAAGGTTCCCTTCTTTATCCAATTTTTGCGTCAATTTATTACCACTTTCCCTTGCCAATTTTACATTTTCTTCAATAGCCTTCTTCTTTGTTTCTTGAATTCTCTTTTCGAACTCCTGCTTTGCCTTTGCCTCATTCAAATTCTTTTCATGCATCAATTGGTTCAATTCATCTTCCAAATACTCTACACGACCCGTTTTGTATGCCTCTGGCTCCCACGGCATCCACATTCCAACAGGTCCAACATATACATTATGATTTGGGTCAACCTCTCTTAGCAATTTACATCGCAATTCTGCTTCTTCTTGAGTGGAATACGATCCTCTTACTTTTAATCCCCTAACACTTGTTTGAAAACTGTGCTCTTTATTAAATTGGTCTTCAAGATCATTTTCATGATTATCCAAAAATGTTTTGTATGAATCCTGAATGCTGGTCGATGTTAGACTATCCCGTTCACTTTTAACAAATTCTTGCATATCTCCCATCAATGAATCAAAATTCATATTGTATTTATACGATACGAAGTTCAAAAATTGCGAGAACTTCTCCATTGATTTAGAAAAATCGTAGTCTTTTAGAAAAGCGTCGAACATAAACAGTTCCTTTCTCTTGAGAATATTTTCTGGACTGACAAAAGAAACACACACAAATTTCTGCCCCGACAATGCCTTGTCTTCCTCTAACAGGTCTACATATTTGGGATTTTCCGTTCCATTTCCGGTACGTTTATTTTCATAAGCATATTCTGCCATTTTATATTTATACTATAGCTTAATTGTTTAAGTTTTTTTTTTATTTATTTATTATATAATATGTTTGATAAATTAGGACAAATTTTTGATTTAGGAGAACTTTTGCGCCGTGTGGTTAAATACTTGGTCGAAGGTTTGATGGTGGCAATTGCCGCGTATGCCATTCCCAAGCGTTCCTTGAATTTGGACGAAGTACTATTGATATCTCTAACTGCTGCCGCTACGTTCTCAGTATTGGATACTTATGTTCCATCAATGGGTGTGTCAGCACGTTCCGGGGCCGGATTTGGTATCGGTGCCAATCTAGTAGGATTCCCACGTATGGGTATGTAAATATAACTAACAATATTTTACAATAATAATAAGTTCATGATATAATTTTTACAATAAACATTATATCATATCATAATGTTGGGATAAATTCCCAATTTAATTCCAAACATATTTTCTTCCAAATTTCATCCTGTTCTATTCTCTTTACAGGATCCTTTAACATGGGGAAATATGGTAAAAATGAATGTTTGTCCAACAATTCACACATCTTATACAACACGTAGTAGTAATTTAAAAAATTGACCCGGCTATCAGGACAATGTTTGCTATAAGGTTTCTGAATTTCCATAAATAAATTACATAATTTGTCCTCCAATTCTGGTTGCATTACGGGGGGCTTTATACCCAATTTATCTTTTATAAATGGAATATGTTCATAATATTTGTTATACCCAAGTTTTTTCAAAATATCTTTTGCTTTTTTATTATCCATATTTTTAAGCGTTAACCTTTCCTTTTTAATTTGTTTTTTTATATTGTCGATAACTTCTTCTGGAATTTGAGTGGTCTCTTTTGCCTGAAATTGTGCCAATATTTCTCGAAAATGATTTATACGCTTGTAGGCATAGAAACAAACTTCTTTAGGTGGTTCTTTATACGATGGTTTTTCATGTTCTATCAAAAATTTATCCTGAAAACTACATATTTTGCAAATCAAAATACCCTCCGATTCCACTTGAACTAGTTCTCCAGAACATTTAGGGCAAATTTCATAATTTACTTCATAATTTTTCATATCTACTGATTTATTATCAATATTGTTGAAATATTTTTGAACGATGGTGTCATTTGTGTTCTTAATATCGACCTTTTCGTCATTTTTACTGAAAAAAGAATGTAAAATCTTCTTTTTGCTTGTTTTTCCATCGCTCAAATCCTTCTTTTTTTCAAAATAATCAAATATTAATCCAGAATTGTTTAGTAAATATTTATTTTTTTTAGAACGCAAAGTTTTGATTTGGATTTTTGCATCCTTGATTTGGTCTTCCAATTCGAGCTTTTTCTCTATCTTCATGTTTTGATTTTTGTCTAATTTTTTTTTTATATTTTTAATCTTCTTTTTAAGTTTGGGTATGGTAACATTCGCTATCTGATTAAATTCCTTCATTTTTTCATCGTGCTTAGTATCTAGTGTTGTAATAGAATGCTTATTGACGGCCAATTTTTTTTGATTCTTAGGCTTAAAATTAGGCATTACTATAATTAACAATTTTATATTTAATTAATAGTTTTGCTTATTGTTTAGTAAAATCAAAAAGTTGATTTTATTAAAATTCGTAAATTCACTATTTATAAAAATAATTTTCATTATATAATGGATAATCCAAATAAAATTACAATCGATAAAACAGAAATAACAAATATCGATTTAATAAAACTACAAAAGATGACATTATTATTCAATGCTTTAGAGAATGGTTGGTCTATTAAAAAAGCAGGCAATTGTTATGTATTCAAAAAGAAACATAATAATGAAAAAGAAGTCTATTTAGACTCTTATTTAAAACAATTTATGATAAATAATTTAGACATTAATCAAATATTAAACAATTAATTTTTATATAATAACAAAAATTAATTACTTTTTACAGAATTTTTTTTTCTTTGCCTATATTATAATATGGGTGGTGGACTCATGCAACTAGTAGCTTATGGCGCACAAGATGTGTATTTAACTGGTAATCCCCAGATCACTTTCTGGAAGGTTACGTACCGTAGACATACCAATTTTGCTATGGAATCGATCGAACAGACCTTCAACGGTCAAGCCGACTTTGGTCGTCGTGTTCAATGTACTGTTTCCCGTAATGGAGACCTTGCATACCGCACGTACTTACAGGTAACTCTTCCTGAAATCGGACAAACCGACGCTAAGTATGCCCGATGGTTGGATTGCCCCGGTGAACAAATGGTCTCCATGGTTGAAGTAGAAATTGGAGGTCAACGAATTGACAAACAATATGGTGACTGGATGCATATCTGGAACCAATTGACCCTTACTTCCGAACAGGAAGATGGTTACAATAAGATGATTGGTAATACCACTCAACTTACTTATTTGACCGACCCCGCTTTTGCCGAAGTAGCCACTGCTTGCTCTGCTAGCTCTGTTCCAGAAGCAGTATGCGCTCCTCGCAAGGCCCTTCCAGAAACAACGTTGTACGTTCCTCTACAATTCTGGTTCTGTCGCAACCCAGGTCTTGCCCTTCCTTTGATTGCTCTTCAATACCACGAAGTCAAGATCAACATCGAACTTCGCCCATTGGACGAATGTTTGTTCGCTGTCAGTAAAGTTGCCGGTAGCGGTAGCGATAGCAAAAAGGCAACCTCTGCCTACAGCAAATCTCTTGTTGCTGCTTCCTTGTACGTTGATTACATCTTTTTGGATACCGATGAACGTCGTCGTATGGCACAGAACCCACACGAATATTTGATCGAACAGCTTCAGTTCACTGGTGATGAATCCATTGGATCCTCCAGCAACAAGGTCAAACTTAATTTCAACCATCCATGCAAAGAACTTGTATGGGTCGTTCAGCCAGATGCCAACATTAGCTATTGCGATTCCTTCGTCAGTAACAAGAACTTGCATCTTGCTCTTGGCGCACAGCCATTTAACTACACGGACGCTTTGGATGCCCTTCCCCATTCCATCCGTGCCTTCTCCAGTAACGCACAATTAGGCGACGTTATTGACTCATCTGGTTTGTTCGATGACGCCGGTGCCATGGATGCCACCTCCTCATCTGGTTTGAATGCCGATGTATCTGGTCTTCATGCCGATAAGAGTTCTGGTGTCTCTGACGCTGGTGCGTTCGTTCTTGCCGAAACTGCTCTTAAGATGCACTGCTGGGGAGAAAACCCAGTTGTCACTGCTAAGTTGCAACTTAACGGACAAGACCGATTCAGTGAACGTGAAGGTTCCTACTTCGATGTGGTTCAGCCATACCAGCACCACACTCGTTCCCCAGACTCCGGTATCAACTGTTACTCCTTTGCTCTTCGCCCAGAAGAACACCAACCATCGGGAACCTGTAACTTCTCCAGAATCGACAACGCCACTCTTCAGCTTGTTGTTTCTGCTGCTGCTATCGGTAGTGACAAAACCGCCAAGGTTCGCGTATACGCCACGAACTACAATGTTCTTCGTGTAATGAGCGGAATGGGTGGTCTTGCATACTCCAACTAATTTCAATATAGAATATAACATATAACATTTTAATTTTTAAATTATAAAATTAAACATAATTTTATCATTTTCACATTTCCATTTTCCATATTTCCATACAATCAGTGTTCTATATTCTATATATTCCCATACAATCAGTGTTCTATATTCTATATATTCCCATAAACAAATTAAATATTCGAATATTTATTTAAACATATAACAATCACTTATTCTATCAAATGGGACAACAACAAACAAAAAATTATAACTTTGAGGACGTCCAGCATATGATTAAAAGTAAAAACACTGTATTAATAAATGTATTGCCTGATTACGAACAGTCTTGTTTAATACAGAATACACTCGACGTTAAACATGAAGTTTCCACCATAAATGAATATATTAAAACTAACAAAAACATAAATATAATTGTTTACGGTAGAAACAGCTGTGATTTAAACACAGAAAAAAAACACAAACAATTAACATCACTTGGATTTTACAATGTATTTATATACAGAGGAGGTATGTTTGAATGGCTTCTTCTCCAAGACATTTATGGGAGAGATGACTTTCCAACAACAACTGTGGAATTGGATATTTTAAAATTTAAATCTCCCAATCATTTCTACAATAATCTCCTTACAGATTCATTGATTAATAAAATTGATTTGAATGAATAGTTATACAATAAATATAAACACAATCTTTTATATTTATTATTATGAATCTTACACAACAAAAATTAACAAAAAGCGAATGGGACTTTCTGGAAATGCCCGTGAATAAAAAAGAATTATATATACTCAAATTCATAAATAAGTCATTCCATGACATAAATAAAAAAGAAAATCCAAATAATTCATTGATTGGATATTTAAAAATAAACGTGGAAGATTACGAAGATTTTCATAAATATTTCTACAACAAGTATTATGAAGAACCAATCCATAAAATTATAAAAGACCACAAACTTAAATATAAGCTACGGATCAACATAAAGAAATTAAATATCAAAAAGGCAAATAAAATACGTATTCGAAAGGTAAATACCAGCGACACAATTAAACATGGAAATATATTTGAAAATATACTAATGGAGCAACTTACATTGTACTTTAAAAATAAACATAAGACAAAACAATGCTACTATTACTATTCTTTGTTACAATTATCAAAGAAAAAGATAAGGCACGTCAATTACTTATTATTAAAATTTGTAAATTATACGTTGGATACCTTTAAGAACGAGATAAACATTCCACATCTAATAAAGAATTCACATAAATACATTGAAGAAAACCATTTGTTAACGGAATACAACGACATTAATCTATTCAGTCACCAAAAGAAAATGTTTGACTTAATCAGTAAAAACAAAAACCCAAAAATGGTTTTATATCAAGCGCCCACAGGAACAGGTAAAACCATGACACCGGTTGGATTGGTAAATGAAAAAATACTCATATTTACGTGTGCCGCAAAACACGTAGGATTGCAATTGGCAAAATCGTGTATCGCCCTGGATATTCCTATTGCGATTGCTTTTGGATGTGAAACACCCGATGATATTAGATTACACTATTATGCGGTTACTGATTTTGTACGAAATAGAAAATCAGGTGGCATATTTCGTGTTGACAATAGCAATGGTGAAAAAGTTAAAATAATCATTACGGATATTCAATCGTATTTACCCGCTATGAATTATATGCTCGCTTTCAATAAAAAGGAGGATATTATGTGGTATTGGGACGAGCCTACCATTACGTTGGATTACACCGAACATTCATTTCATAGTATTATGAAAAAAAACTGGGTTCAAAATGAAATACCAAATATTGTTCTGTCTTCGGCTACATTGCCGTCTAGCGAGGAGATATTTCCGATGGTCGCCGCGTTTAAAGAAAGATTCAAAGGAGAGCAATATAATATTGTGAGTTATGATTGTAATAAAACTATACAATTGTTGAATACTAGCGGTAATATCGTTGTCTTACACAATGAATTTAATGAGTATAAGAAGTTTAAGAAAAGTGTGAAATTTGTGGAAAAGAATAAAACACTTCTGAGGTATATCGATGTAAAGGAAGCATCCAAATTTATAACATACATTTTAGAAAATGTGGGTATTTCGGACCGATTTAAACCAGACCAATATTTTGAATCAATTGCCGATATTAATATACATAGTGTAAAATTATACTATTTAAAATTATGTAAGCACATTAAACAAAATGATTTTGACACTTATAAACAAAAACAATCCAAACCAGTCGCACGATCTGTTATAAAAATTACCACACAGGACGCGAAAACATTAACTGACGGACCTACTATATTTATGACAAATGATGTAGAAAAGATTGGCATGTTTTACTTAAAAGCGTCTAATATTCCTGAAACCATATTAAATGACTTATTAAGCATCATTGATACGAACGAAGAGTATCGCGACGCACTAAGTCAATTGATAAAGGAAGAGAAGGAGCGAACGGATAAAATAAACGATAAGATTTTGGATAGTGGCAGGCAAAATGATAAGGAAGTTAAGATGCAGAATGAATTTAATAAGAAAGTGAATACCTTTATGAAAAAGATGAAAAAGATAGAATTGAGTCCTGAATATATACCGAATAGCGAAGAACACTATAAAAAATGGAACGCGAATACTGATACACCGACGAATCTTTTCACCAGTAAAATAGATGAGGGTGTGGTGGAAGAAATCATTTCATTGAATGTAAATAAAGAATGGAAGTTATTACTCTTAATGGGTATTGGTGTTTTCAGTAGTAAGAGTGATGTCAAGTACATCGATATAATGAAAAAACTAGCGGAAAAGCAGCAATTATATGTTATTATTGCCTCATCCGATTATATTTATGGAACCAATTACCAATTTTGTCATGGTTATTTGTCGAAAGACTTACAAAACATGACACAGGAAAAGCTTATCCAAGCATTGGGTCGTGTCGGTAGAAAAAATATACAAAAATCGTATAGTATCCGATTGAGAGACAATAAGATTGTGGAAAAATTATTTATGGAAGAAGAGAATAAGATAGAGGTTAAAAATATGAACCTTCTGTTCGCTTGATTTAACATTGAATGATAAATGTTAAATAAAATTAAATAAATTAAATAAATTAAATAAATTAAATAAAAATATA
>Ga0233435_1001802_pt1 | contig 19664 bp, 23 predicted proteins | sample SI_122_August201_3_FD_182735 | JGI IMG/M metagenome (GOLD analysis project Ga0233435, IMG submission 182735) | Seawater microbial communities from Saanich Inlet, British Columbia, Canada - SI_122_August2016_135_MG | ecosystem: Environmental > Aquatic > Marine > Inlet | place: Canada: British...
CTGTTCGCCATTTAAAGTGGTACGCGAGCTGGGTTTAGAACGTCGTGAGACAGTTCGGTCCCTATCTACCGTGGGCGTTGGAGACTTGAGGGAAGCTGTTCTTAGTACGAGAGGACCGGAATGGACAAACCTCTGGTGTTTCGGTTGTGACGCCAGTCGCATTGCCGAGTAGCTATGTTTGGAAAGGATAACCGCTGAAAGCATCTAAGCGGGAAGCCCCTCCCAAGATTAGGTCTCCCTGATAGTTTAACTATCCTAAAGATCCCTCGAAGACTACGAGGTTGATAGGCATGGTGTGGAAGAGTAGTGATACTTGAAGCTAACATGTACTAATTGATCGTGAGGCTTGACCATATAACACCCAAATTATTTGAATAGTTACTATTCAATCCATAATTTTTGTGTTGATGTGTCATGCAATACACTGAGTAAGTGTTCAAACTTTATAAATGTATTAATTTGTTATATCTCAGATTATTTTATAATCAAGATATAAAAACTTTTAAATTCGTTTAAGCTGTAATACCAATACAGCTTAAGCAACCAGTTTGCTTAGTGACAATAGCAAGTGTGACCCACCTGATCCCATTCCGAACTCAGAAGTGAAACCACTTAGCGCCGATGGTAGTGTGGGGTCTCCCCATGTGAGAGTAGGACATTGCTAGGCTTTAATTCTAAAAACCCCCGGTCATCAATGATGCCGGGGGTTTTTTTTCGTCCCAACTAAATATACGCCCAACAAATGTATAAATACAGTATATTTATCAAAGATTTATTAGAGTAAAACTTGAGAGATTTAATATGTTGGATCATTTTTTTAAATTAATACAAAGAGAGGTCTCTGTAAAAACAGAGATAATTGCTATCAAGGCAAGCTTACAAAGTATCCTAACAGAATCCATTTTTTAATTGATGAATCAACAGACACTCAAGAGTACGTTCCCAGTTTTATTTGGTTATATACCTTTGGGAATGGCATTTGGCATGCTGTTTCAAGACTTAGGCTATGCCTGGTATTTTGCAACGTTGATGGCAATTGTTGTCTATGCGGGTGCTGCACAGTTTATGATTATTGGTTTATTGCTTGCGGGTGCTGGGCTACTTGAGATATTTGTAGCTATCTTGCTATTAAATTCTAGGCATATTTTTTATGGCTTATCACTGTTAAAAAAATATGGACAGTGGGATTTAAAGAAAATGTATTTAACCTTTGGTCTGACCGATGAGACTTATTCTTTAGTGACCACTATTAATCCGCCAAAAGATGCAAACCCCAAGGATTATTATTTCACCATCACCGCATTAAATCATAGTTACTGGATTATTGGCTGCACACTAGGTGCATGGATTGGCTCTAGTTTCCAAATCAACACCGAAGGAATGGATTTCGCCTTAACCGCTTTATTTGTTGTGTTACTGATAGAGCAATGGAAAAAAATTAAGGAGCCCTTGCCCTTTGTAATTGCTACTATTTCTTCTTCCGTGGCAATAATTATATTTTATGATCAAATGCTATTAGTCTCAATTATGCTGTCTATCATTGTTTTAATGCTGGCAAAACTAACTAAAGTTAATTCTCCATGACCGATACAGCTTACATATTGCAGGTTATTATCGTTATGATGTTGGCCACTTTTTCCACTAGATTGTTGCCATTTGTTTTCTTTAGTCATCGACATAATCATCCAACCATGGATTATATTGCTAAATATACCCCGCCAATGATCATGAGCATCTTGGTGTTATATGTTATGAAGGAGGTTGATTTCTCCGCCTTTGCAGGTGTTAGTACCATTATTTCAGTGTTGTTGACAGTGGTAATACACCTATGGAAGGGCAATCCATTGTTGAGTATATTTGGTGGTACCTTTTTCTATATGGCTTTGGTGCAGACAAATATACAAGGTTAGACGATTGGTTGATTTATGATAAAAATGGCGTATAAATTTTGATTTTTTAGTCATTATTAAAATTTGCCAATTATTTCAATTTAATCTAATTGCCATGCTTTATTAGCTTTAAAAATCAGTTTTCAAGGCTTATTTGACTAACAAACACCATGGTTTCTGCGTTATTTAGCCAATCATATTATTTTAAAGAGTAAATTTTATACTTAGGGCTGGCTAAAATCACATAAGAATACGCATATTAAAAATTTCCGAAATTTTTAAAGGTTACACTTAAGTGTTCTGATTTACCCAATTAGTAAAATCTGGCGCATTTAGTGCACCCGATACGCGATCAATTTCTTTTCCATTTTTAAATAGCACCAAAGTGGGAATAGAGCGAATATTGTATTTGGTGGCAATGGTTTTCTCAGCCTCTGTTTCAATTTTTATAAAACGTGCTTTTGGCTCTAATTGACTAGCAACTTGTTTGAAAGTTGGGGCGAATTGTTGGCAAGGTCCACACCAAGTTGCCCAAAAATCCACCACCAAAAGCTCATCAGTTTTGTCAATTGCGCGAGTTAGTTGTGCGCCATTCATGGAGATTGGCTTTCCTTGATAAAGTGGATTTTTGCATTTTCCACAGTTTGGGTTATTGCTAAGTTTATTTTCGGGTATGTTGTTAAGTGCGCCGCAGTTTGTACACATGGTGATCATAAATAATTCCTGATATTATTGGTTATAAGAATTATCTATGGACGATTTATACTAATTACAAGCTAGATAATATGATCACTTGAAGATTCATTTTTATAATCAATATCTTGGCGAGTGGTTTGTCGTTTGGAACGCGGAACTTTGTTCTTTTTTTGCTGAATTTTTTCTGCTGTAGAAACGATTTGCTGTACCGAAACCAGCTCTTTAACGCTTTTATTGAGCGCTTTAAAAGCTTTTGGCGCCTGAATTTCACACATTTGCTGAACAATCCACTTCTCATCTGCCGCAGTCATGGCTTGTTGAATTTTTTCGGCGAAATAACGCATGAACAAATAATTTGGCTCACCATCTTTAAATTCGTAATCACTATAATCTTGTGATCTGGCATTATAAGTTTGGATAAATTCTTGCCAGTGATCGCCCGGGCCAATACGCTCACCTTTGTTTTCATGGTAATAATCAGCAGATTGCTTGGCAAGTGCAATAATAAGCTCTTGACGTTTTTGTTGATCAAGAGTATCAAAGGTTAATCGATCAACGCATTGAATCAAGTAGCACAGGTATTCTTTAATGACATCAAAGACTTGCTCTTTTTCAATAACAAAAGCTTCGTTGATTAAGTCTTCGAGTTGATTTTTTGTAATGCGCCAAGAATTAAAAGCAAGCGCCCCGGCAATGTCATCAATGGTTTTTACCTGGTTTTTGTGCCAGGTGCTTTTAACTCTCATTGCAATTACTCTTTTTGGTTGTTATGAGAATTTTAACAAGCAATGTGGATAGCGTTGCTAGTAATTGAGCGAGAAGTTATTCGCAGTTGTAGTTTTTGAATGAGCCCAAATCATGCACTTCATCAAAGCCCATTTGCACAAGATAATTTTTCGCTGTTGCAGAGCGAGCACCGCTTAAACAGTACAAGATAATTGCTTTATCTTTGTCAATAACATTATTAGCATTCATAATACCTTGAAGTGGCAAACTGATCGCGTTTGGCAGGGCGCCACGAGAAAATTCTGCCGCTGTGCGAACGTCTACAAGTTGTGCGCCATCGGCCAATAGTTTGCATGCATCAGCAGATGAAAAAGAGTTAAACATAGTATAATTTCCTGAAGTAAGTTTTATTTGAAATCTTTGGGTCAATAAGAAATTCAAATCAATATAAGGAAACCATTATATAACAATGCTAAGTAAAAAGCAACTAAGAAATGATGTCGAAGCAGTCGCACAAGCACTTAAAAAGCGCAACTTTTCTTTTGATATCAAGGCCTTAACCGAGTTAGAAAATAATCGAAAAAAAAATCAAGTTAAAACTCAAGAGTTGCAAAATTCTCGCAACACTCAGTCTAAGTCTATTGGTAAAGCCAAAGCGGCCGGTGAAGATATTAAACCACTATTGGATGCGGTTTCCAACTTGGGTGATGAGCTAGATGGTGCAAAGGCTGAGCTGCAAGAAATTCAATCACAAATTGATGCCATTACCTTGTCAATGCCAAATATTCCTCATGAGTCGGTGCCTGCTGGTAACTCTGAAGATGACAATGTTGAGGTTTCAACTTGGGGTGAGCCAGGTGTTTATGATTTTAAGGTAAAGGATCATGTTGATTTAGGCGCTATGCACGGCTTGGATTTTGAAACTGCTGCTAAGATTTCGGGCTCAAGATTCTCAGTCATGACGGGTAAGATGGCGCGTCTACATCGTGCGTTAACTCAGTTTATGATTGATCAACATAGTGAGAAAAATGGCTATGTTGAAGCTTATGTGCCGTATTTGGTAAATGCTGAGTCTTTAACAGGCACAGGGCAATTGCCAAAGTTTGAAGCTGATTTATTTAAAACCCACTTACATGGTGAAGAGGGTGAGGCTAAAACGCTTTATTTGATTCCTACCGGTGAAGTTCCAATTACCAATATGATGCGTGACACCATGGTTAACGAAAAAGACTTGCCACTAAAATTTGTTGGCCATACACCTAGTTTTAGATCTGAAGCAGGTGCTTATGGGCGTGATACACGTGGCCTGATTCGCCAGCATCAATTTGAGAAAGTAGAATTGGTGCAAGTGGTTAAGGCGCAGGATTCTTACCAGGCTCTTGAAGTGCTTACGTCTCATGCTGAGGGTGTTTTGCAAGCGCTAGAATTGCCCTATCGTAAGGTAAACTTGTGTGCAGGTGATCTTGGGTTTTCTGCTGCTAAGACTTACGATTTAGAGGTTTGGTTGCCGGGACAAAGTGCGTACCGAGAAATTTCTTCATGCTCATGCTTTGAAGATTTTCAATCGCGCCGTTTGCAACTAAGATACAAAAATAAAGAAACTAATAAACCAGAATTATTACACACACTTAATGGCTCCGGCCTTGCTGTGGGACGTACTTTGGTTGCCGTGTTAGAAAACCATCAGCAAGCTGATGGCAGTATTAAAATTCCTGCTGTGTTGCAAAGCTACATGGGCGGACTACAAATCATTAATTAATAGGAGAAAAAAATGAATTTATTAGATTTAATTATTACCCCTGCATTTGCAGAAGAGGCGGCTACTGGTGCAGGTGACCCTTTAGGCGGATTGCCGTTTTTAATTATCATGTTTGTGCTGATGTATTTTTTACTCATCAGACCTCAGCAAAAACGCGCCAAAGAGCATAAAGTTTTATTGGGTACCTTAAAAACGGGTGATGAAGTTGTAACTAATGGTGGTGTTGTTGGTACAGTCGCTTCAGTAGACGAGTCTTTTGCTACGTTAGAAATTGCAAAAAATGTTGTGGTTAAGGTGCAGAAACAAGGCATTAACCAAAAATTACCAAAAGGTAGTGCCAAAATTTAACTAATCCGAGTTTGTTATGAATCAATTCTCTGCGCTAAAAAATACTTTAATCGCATTCTTTTTATTGCTATCAGCGTTATACGCTTTGCCTAATGTTTTTGGATCAGACTTGGCGGTGCAAATTTCTGCTGCAGGTGATGCGGCCATTGCCCAGTCAGACTTAGATAAAGTAAAGGCGACACTTGAAAGTAATAAAGTTAGGTATAAATCAGTTGAATTAGTTGGTCGTCGAGTATTGGCTAGATTTGAGGATAATAAGTCTCAATTAGGTGCCAAGGAAGTTTTAAAGCAGGAGATGGGGCGTAATTATGTGGCTGCACTTAACTTGGCACCATCTATCCCTGCTTGGCTGTCAGATTTAGGTGGTAAGGCGATGTCGCTTGGCTTGGATCTTCGTGGCGGCGTGCATTTTCTGCTAGAAGTGGATATGCAGGCAGTTGCCAATATGTCACTGGATAAATCTTATAACGAATTACGAACGTTGCTTCGACAAGATCGATTGTACAAGAGTATTAATAAAGAGAAAGAGTCGCTATTAGTGCACTTCAAAACTCTAGCGGCAAAAGAAGCGGGGTTAAGTCTAATTAAATCTGAATTAGGTGATTTAGTTATTCTGGACGTGACTCACGAAAATGAATTGTACGTGAGTGTTGGTATTGAAAAAGGCGCTTTGGCCGAAGCCAAAAGTAATGCGCTTAAGCAAAATATTACCACGTTAAGAAACCGAGTGAATGAGCTGGGTGTGGCAGAACCTATTATTCAACAGCAAGGGCTAGAGCGTATTGTTGTGCAACTACCAGGTGTACAAGATACGGCTAGAGCTAAAGAAATTTTGGGCGCAGTGGCAACGCTAGAATTTCGTCTAGTTGATGAGAAAAATGATCCACAAACTGCAATTCAATCAGGCAGAGCGCCGATTGGATCCAAGCTTTATTATTTTAGAGATGGGCGTCCATTATTATTAAAAACTCGTGTTATTGCTACGGGAGAGAATATTACAGGTGCAGCCTCTGGCGTTGATTCTGAGAATGCCACGCCAATGGTTAATATTACATTGGATAGTGCTGGTGGTCGAGCAATGCTAGATACCACCAAAAGATATTTACATCATCGTATGGCTGTTGTATTTATTGAAAATAAAGTTGAGACTGTTTTAGAGAATGGCAAGATGGTTAAGAATCGTTCCAAAACACAAGACATTATTAATGCTGCGACGATCCAGGGTACGTTCTCATCAAGATTCCAGATTACAGGTATTGATAGTGCTCGCGAAGCAAGGAACTTAGCACTTTTATTAAGAGCGGGCTCACTTTCAGCACCAATTGAAATTATTGAGGAGCGTACGATTGGTCCGAGCCTTGGTGCGGATAATATTGCCAAAGGCGTCATGAGTGTGATTGTTGGTTTTATCTTGGTATTGTTCTTTATGGCGTTTAGATACCGAGTTTTTGGCTTGGTGGCCAATGTGGCTTTGACACTCAATCTGGTCATGATTGTTGCTGTATTATCCTTACTTCAGGCGACGCTAACGTTGCCAGGTATTGCCGGTATCGTACTAACAGTGGGCATGGCAGTTGATGCGAATGTGTTGATTTTTGAGCGTATTAAAGAAGAATTAGGCTCAAATAGCAATATTCAAAAGTCCATTGCTGCAGGTTATGACAAGGCCGTTCTAACGATTGCAGATGCAAATATCACAACGTTGATTGCTGCATTAGTACTCTTTAGTTTTGGCACGGGCCCTATTAAAGGTTTCGCCATCACCTTGTCTATTGGCATTGTTACCTCGATGTTTACAGCTATCATTGTTTCACGCGCTATGATTAATAAGATTTATGGTGGTAAAAAATTAGAGGAGATATCAATATGAGTCTTAAAGCTTTAAATATTCCAACGATTGACTTTGTTGGCAAGCGCACTTATGCGATTATTTTTTCAGCTATGTTGATTGTGCTGAGTATTTTTTCATTAACGACTAACGGTCTAAAATTGGGTATCGACTTTACTGGCGGTACGTTGATTGAGGTTGGCTACAAACAAGGCGTGGACCTGGCCGAAGTTAGAGCAACACTGTCTGGAGCAGGCTTTAATAAGGCTAATGTGCAGTACTTTGGTTCAACCAATGAAATATTGATTCGCCTTGAGCCACAGGCTATTTCAAGCGCTAAGCTTAGTACTAAAATCATCCAATTACTGGGTAATGATGTTGATATTCGTCGAGTTGAATTTGTTGGTCCTAAGGTTGGCGAAGAATTAACGAATGACGGCGGCCTGGCTATGCTGTATGCATTAATTGGTATTTTGATTTATGTTGCATTTCGTTTTGAATATCGATTTTCCTTGGGCTCTATTGCCGCTCTAATTCATGATGTTATTATTACCCTGGGCTTTTTCTCTTTGTTTCAATTTGAATTTGATTTAACCGTATTGGCAGCTATTTTGGCTGTTATTGGTTACTCATTGAATGATACCATTGTTGTGTTTGATCGAATTCGTGAGAATTTCCTCTCAACACGCCATGTTGATCCTTCAAAAATTATTAATGGCGCGCTAAACCAAACCTTATCTAGAACGATTATGACGTCATTAACCACTTTACTAGTGTTGTTAGCCCTGTTCTTTTTAGGTGGCGAGATTATTCATAGTTTTGCCATGGCATTATTAATTGGTGTACTAATCGGCACCTACTCTTCCATTTATGTAGCGAGCTCTATGATTCTTGCTATGGGTATTACCAAAGAGGATATGCTGCCTTCTGAGAAGGAAAAACAAGAGATTGATACTAGACCCTAGTTAACTCTTATTAAGCACTTCCGAATCTAAAAAAAGGCCGCTAATAAAGCGGCCTTTTTTTAGTTTTTGACGTTTAGATTTACTGCTTAAACTTTTCAAATACCAAACAGGCATTGGTTCCACCAAAGCCAAAGCTATTCGACATAACTCGATTAATTGATTGTATGGTAGTTGATTGTACGATAGGCACACCTTCAGCGGCCTCATCAAGATTCTCAATATTAACAGATTCAGCCATAAAGTCATTTTGCAGCATAAGTAGCGAATAAATAGCTTCATTAACGCCAGCTGCACCGAGAGCGTGTCCTGATAAAGACTTGGTTGAGCCGACATTAGGCACATTGTCACCAAAGACTTCTTTAATTGCGCCCAACTCTTTGACATCACCAACAGGGGTTGAAGTGCCATGTGCATTGATATAATCGATAGGACCATCAACTGTAGAAATGGCAAGCTCCATACAGCGCTTTGCGCCTTCGCCAGATGGTGCAACCATGTCGTAGCCATCAGAAGTGGCACCATAGCCCGTGAGTTCGGCCAGGATTGTTGCACCACGTGCTTCAGCATGCTCTAATGATTCAAGCACTAGAGCACCACCACCACCAGAAATCACAAATCCATCACGATCGGCATCGTAAGCACGAGAGGCTTTTTCAGGGGTTTCATTGTATTTGCTAGAGAGTGCACCCATTGCATCAAATAACATGGTGAGCGACCAATCAAGCTCTTCGCCACCACCGGCAAATACTACATCTTGCTTGCCTAGCTGGATTTGCTCCATGGCATTACCAATACAGTGGGCAGAGGTGGAACAGGCCGAGCTAATTGAATAATTAATGCCCTTGATTTTGAACATGGTTGAAAGGCAAGCCGAGGTAGTTGAGCCCATCGTGCGTGGAACGCGGTAAGGGCCAACTCGCTTAATACCTTTATCTCTAAGAATATCTGCTGCTTCAACCACATTTTGATTGGACGCACCACCTGATCCCATAATAAGGCCGGTTCTTGGGTCAGATACTTGCTCTGGATTTAAGCCTGATTGTTTAATGGCCTCATCTAGTGCGACCGCATTGTAAATAGCGGCATCTGCCATGAAGCGCTTCATCTTTCGATCAATGATCTCACTTGAATCTATTTCAGCGATTTGGCCAGAAACATGAGATCTAAGCCCCATTTCAGCTTGTTTTTCATCAAACTTAATTCCAGATTTTGCTGTTTTTAAAGATTCTAAAACTTCATTGCAATTTGCGCCTAAGCTAGAAACAATACCCATTCCGGTGATAACAACTCTATTCATTAGAATGCGCTCGTGTCAGTAAAAAGGCCAACTTTTAGATCTTTGGCTTCATAAATAATTTTGCCATCAACTTCCATGGTGGCGTCGCCAATACCCATGTAGAGTTTACGTGCGATAACACGCTTAAGGCTAATTCGGTAGGTGACTTTTTTAGCCGTTGGTAAGACCTGGCCAGTAAACTTAATACTACCACCCAGTGCGCGTCCACGCCCTGGACCACCTAACCAGCCTAAATGAAAGCCGATTAGTTGCCACATGGCATCTAGACCTAAACAGCCAGGCATTACAGGGTCGTTATTAAAGTGGCAGCCAAAAAACCACAAATCAGGGTTAACATCAAGCTCAGCAACAATTTCACCTTTACCGAACTCGCCGCCTTCGTCAGAAATGTGTGTGATTCTATCGAACATTAGCATAGGAGGCTGTGGCAACTGAGCATTACCCGGTCCAAAAAGTTCGCCATTGCCACATTGAATTAATTCTTCGTATGAATATGAGTTTTGCATAGATTTACCTTATGTCATTTTTGATGAAATTATACATCAAAGTCCTTTGTTTATATCTGCTATCAAGTCGTTGACATCTTCCAGTCCAATGGAAAGTCTGACCAGTCCTTCGGAAATATTAGTGCTTGATTTTTCTTCATCTGTTAGCCTGCCGTGTGTAGTGGTTGCTGGGTGTGTAATGGTTGACTTTGTATCGCCTAAGTTAGCCGTAATTGAGAAAACCTCGGTAGCGTTAATGAGTTTGAATGCTGCTTTTTGACCACCTTTAAGTTCAAATGAAACAATGCCGCCAAATCCAGATTGTTGACGCTTGGCTAGTGAGTGGTGTGCGTGTGACTCTAGACCTAAGTAGTGAACTTTTTCTACAGATTTTTGTTGCTCTAGCCAGGTTGCTATTTTCATGGCATTATCTGAGTGTGCCTTCATTCTTAAGCTGAGTGTATCCAAGCCTTTGAGTACAATCCAGGCATTAAAGGCACTTAAACTCGGGCCTGTGGCGCGTACAAAGCCATGCACTTGCTCAATAATATCTTCAGTAGCTAATACTGCGCCCGCTAAGCAGCGCCCCTGGCCGTCAATATATTTGGTGGCAGAGTGAATAACAATATCTGCCCCCAGGGTGATTGGATTTTGTAGCGCCGGTGTTAAGATGGCATTATCCACTGCTAACAAAATATCGTTTGCTTTGGAGATTTTGCTGAGCGCGGTAATATCAACTACTTGGCCTAGTGGGTTAGAAGGGGTTTCTAACAAAAATAGTTTGGTGTTGTCATTAATAGATGCTTCCCAGGCCGATAGGTCAGGTAAATCAACATAGCTTATTTGGATGTCAAACTTAGCAACAATGGTATTCAATAGTACGATTGTGGTGCCAAACATGCTACGAGAGGCGACAATGTGGTCACCTGATTTTAAGAGAGCCATTAAGGTGGCAAAAATTGCAGCCATGCCACTTGAAGTGGCAACACAGGATTGTGCACCTTCAAGTGCTGCTAGTTTTTTCTCAAAAGCATCTACTGTTGGATTAGTGAATCGTGCATAAATATTGCCAGGATCTTCTTGAGAAAATCGATTGGCCGCCTGTTCAGCTGAGGTAAATACAAAGCTTGAAGTCATAAAGATAGCTTCAGAGTGCTCTTGTTCGCCAGTTATTCGATAGCCTTCTCGAATCGCTTTAGTGTTGAAATTTAAGGTTGTCATTAAATTTAAAAAATTAGCAAATAAAGTTTATTCTACATCATTGCAGATAAGTTCAGAGCTTTCGTTGGTGTTGTTCTTTTCTTTGACTGAGTCCGCTCTAACTGCTTCAATGTCGTTTAGATATTTTTGGTTGATGTCACCGGTGACATACTCTCCATTAAAGCAAGAGCAATCAAATTCGGTAATTTTCATATTACCTTGCTGAACACACCAGATTAAATCATCCAAATCTTGATAAATTAATCGGTCAGCGCCAATGGTTTTACATACCTCTTCTGTGGTTTTATTGTGGGCTACAAATTCTTTCTCACTGGCCATATCAATGCCGTACACATTAGGATGGCGAACGGCAGGTGCGGCCGAGGCAAAGAAGACTTTTTTAGCGCCAGCATCTCGCGCCATTTTGACAATTTGCTCACTGGTTGTGCCTCTGACAATTGAGTCGTCTACCAGTAGAACATTTTTATCTTTGAACTCGAGGCCGATAGCACTAAGCTTTTGTCTAACAGATTTTTTACGTAATTTCTGCCCTGGCATGATAAATGTGCGAGCAATATAACGATTTTTGATTAATCCTTCCGAGTACTTGATTTGTAGCTCATTGGCTAGTTGTAAAGCTGAGACACGTGAAGTATCAGGAATAGGGATAACAACATCAATCTTCTCATCACCCCATTCTTTGTGAATTTTAGCCGCTAGACGCTCACCCATTCTAAGTCTGGTTTTATAGACAGAAATATCATCAATTACGGAATCAGGTCTGGCGAAGTAGACAAATTCAAAGATACATGGGGAGTATTTTGGCGCCTCAGCGCATTGTTGTACAAAAATATTTCCCTGGCGATCAATGACCACTGCCTCACCAGGTTTGACATCTTGAGTTATTTCATAACCAAGGGCTGTTAGTGCAACGCTTTCTGAGGCAAGCATGTGTTTCGTTCCGCCTTTTGTGGTGCGCTTTCCAAGGATCAGCGGGCGAATTCCATTTGGATCTCTAAAGCCAAAAATACCAAATCCTGGAATAATGCCAATGGTGGCGTATGCGCCACGGACGCGTTTATGAACTTGTTTAACTGAAGCAAAAACATCTTGCTCGTTAATGTGTTGTTTTTGTTGTTTAGCCAATTCACTGGCAAAAATATTTAGCAAAATTTCAGAATCAGAGTTGGTGTTAATATGCCTACGATCTTGTTCGAATAATTCTTTCGCCAACTCCTTAGTATTGGTCAAATTTCCATTATGAGCAAAAGCAATGCCATACGGAGAGTTAACATAAAAAGGCTGTGCTTCTGCACCACTTGAGCTGCCTGCGGTTGGGTAGCGCACATGTCCAATACCCATATCGCCAAGCAAAGAAGCCATATGTCTAGTTCTGAAAGAGTTCTTAACCAAGCCATTTGACTTTCGCATGTAGAGTCGGCCTTTGTGGGCGGTGACAATACCTGCGGCATCTTGACCTCGATGTTGAAGAATGGTTAGGGCGTCATAAATATAGACCGCCGTGTCTTTTTTAGTGGTAGAAAGAATGCCAACAATGCCGCACATAAAAGGGTTTCCTTATTCGTTTTCGATAAATAGTAAGTGTTCTGACAAAGCAGGTTTAATGTCTGAGGCGACATCTTGAAAAGTTCTTAATGCGCCATTAGCTTCAATCCAGTAGTGTTGTTGAGAGATGCTATCAATACTTTGAAATACTAGCACCATAATCAAGATAGCCAAACTACCTTTAACTAGCCCAACCAATAGACCGCCTAAATTATTGCTATTACCACTAATATTTTTAGCGTTTAGTGCTTGATCGAGCGTGCTCAATGTATCAAGAATTTTTTTAAATAATGTTGATAGAGCACAAGGTTTTGACGAGTCAATTGAAATATTTAGCATATTAGAAATACTGGCACATGTGCCGATAATAATGGCAAAAGTGATGATAAAAGATAGGCCAATCCGTATTGAGTTATTGGTGATGACAATTTCCATAATGCCCAAATTGGCAATAATATCTAAATAATACCAACTTACAATTGCGGCAATACCTAGAAATACAAAATAGGCAAAAAGCTTATTTAAAGCGCAAGGATTGCTAACCTTAGATGAAATGTCAGTCAGTTTGTAAAGTGCTTTTTTAATGAGTAACACACCAACAAAAATTATGCCAAAGGCAATGGCCATATGGGACTGATGAGAAAGTAGTAGCCAAGTAATGGCATCACTCACTGCTAGAGGCTGATAAAACAACCAGGCAAGCACAATGGAAAGTAGTAAAAAAGCAAGACTAATCAGCTCTTTTGCCATGCCTCGTTTAAAGCCCATTACCAAAAATGCGGCCAAAATAGCCAGAGTTGCCCAATCGGACCAAGCTAATAAGCTGACCATATTCCAGATATTTGCAAAAAACTCATTCATCGATCCTCTCCACAGAACGTTTTGTTATATGCGGTAATTTTACAAGATTTTCCAATCATGCATTACTTAAGTACCTTTAATGCATCCGCCACAACATGGAAAGAGCCAAAAACGATAATACGTTGATTAGAACGTTGCTGTAGTGCTTGCTCAATTGCCGAACTCATGCTTTGGCAGCTGCGAACACTCTCTTTAAGTGGGAACTGATCGACTAAAAAACTCATATCAGCGGCACGATGAACAGTTAGTGGTGCTAGTAGCCATTGGTCAATGAGTGGAGAGATGGCCTTAATCATTGATGAGATGTTTTTATCTTTTAAAGCTGAAAAAATTGCCAAAGTAGGCTGCTCATCCTTGGCCAGCTCTTTAGTTAAAGCTTTTACAGCTGCTTCATTGTGTGCCACATCAAAAATAAACTGCTTATTATTAATATTTTTTATCTGAAATCGACCGTTTAGCTGAGCGGCTGCCAAGCCTTGCTGGATTGCCTGTTTACTAACCTTGAATTTATTATTGAGCTTGTCAACACATAAAGCAGCCAAAGCGGCGTTTTGCTGTTGGTGTTCACCTTTAAGTGATATTAGCCCAGTATAAGGATGTTGTACAAATTCTAACCAAGCACCTATCGTATTAGCGTACCTTGTTATTGAGTCTGGCGGGTTGACATCGCCACAGACGCAAGGTGTGTTAGCGCGCATAATACCTGATTTTTCATGACCAATAAGCTCGCGCGTATCTCCTAAATAGTCTACGTGGTCAATGGCAATATTGGTGATAACAGCAACATCAGTATTAACGACATTAGTTGAATCCAGTCGTCCACCCAAGCCCACCTCTAAAATAGCAATATCAACTTTTTGTTTGGCAAAAATAAGTAGAGCAGCAAGCGTTGAAAACTCAAAATAGGTTAGCGAAATATCTCCTCGAACCAACTCAATTTGTTCAAAAGCTGTACAGATTTGACCATCAGTCGCTTGGGCGTTGTTAACGCTAAAGCGCTCATTGTAATTTAAAATATGAGGCGAAGTGAATTTAGCAACCTTAAAAGGGCTTTTTTGATAAATACTTTCAATAAAGGCGATGGTTGAGCCTTTACCATTAGTACCTGCAACCGTAATAGTGGCAAAGGGTACGCCATTGGGAAATAGTTTTGTATAAACACGCTGGATGCGTTCCAGCCCTAAGTCTATCTCTTGAGAGTGTAAGTTTTCTTGCCAGGTGAGCCATTGGCTCAGATTCTTTAATCCTCCCAAAACTCACCCTCTAGGGTTTCGTTTTTTTGATCTGCGCCTGATTCTTTTTGATTTTGAGATTTATGTGTAAAAGTGGCGGAGTTTTTTGTGAATATTTTCTGTGCATTTTTTTTCAACATATTGTCGATAAAATAAGCTCTAGAAAAAGGCATTAACCCCAATAATCCGATGGTATCAGTAATAAATCCAGGGGTTAGTAGTAGTACGCCTGAAATTAGTATCACCACTCCTTCAAGCATTTCAAATGCAGGTGTCTGGCCGTTAGCCATAGCATTTTGAGCTTTGGCCATGGTTGACCAGCCTTGTTGTTTGAGTAGAGTTGAGCCAACTAGTGCGGTAATAACCACTAATAAAATTGTGGAAAAGCCACCAATAGATTCGCCTACCGAAACCAATACATAAATTTCGAGCAAGGTCATTATTACAAATAAAGGAAAAATCATTTTATTTCTCGTTAGTGAATATCAAATCCCAAACGCCATGTCCTAGTCGTTCGCCACGTCTTTCAAATTTGGTAATCGGACGTCGCTCGGGTCTTACTGAATAGGTATGGGCGTTTAGTGTGTTTTTAAAGTGGGTATGTTTTTCAAGTGTCTCCATCATCTGTTGCGCATAATGCTCCCAGTCAGTTGCCATGTGCACAAAGCCGCCATCAATCAACTTCTCAGATATCATATCCATAAATTCATTTTGTACAATGCGACGCTTGTGATGTTTTTTCTTGTGCCAAGGATCGGCAAAATATAGTTGAAATCCAGCTAAACTGCTGGCTGAAATATTGTTGCTGAGTATATCAACAGCATCTTCTTTGATAATTTTAAGGTTGGTTAAATTGTTTTTATGCGCTTCATTAATTAAGCGCCCGACACCCGCTTCATAAACCTCAATTCCTAAAAAATTATGGTGCGGCTCGTTGATGGCCATCTGAAGCAAGGAGTCACCATTGCCAAAGCCAACTTCCAAAATAATGTCTTGTTGCTTGTGAAATACCGCATTAAGATCAATAGCTTGGCCTGCTTCAGGTTCAATGCCATATTGAGACCAGAGGTCGTTAAGGCCATATTTCTGCCCCGCACTTAAGCGCCCAGAGCGCCTAACAAAGCTTTGTATCGTTCGGTTGGTATTGTCACTCATAGGTTGTAATCAATGATTAAGGGTGAATGGTCAGAAAAGCGCTCATCTTTATAAACAGATGCGGCCTTAACTGTCCCTTTAAGTTTTTCACTTAAAATTTGATAATCAATGCGCCAACCCGTGTTGTTAGCCCAGGCTTGACCACGGTTCGACCACCAAGTATATTGCCCTGCTTCTTGATTAACCTCTCTGAAAGCATCAATGTATTGCGCCTCATCAAACAGCTGATCCATCCAGGCGCGTTCTTCTGGTAAGCAGCCAGAGCGTTTCTTGTTGCTGGTAAAGTTTTTAATGTCAATCTCTTTATGAACAATATTGACATCGCCACAAATAATGTAGTCACGTCCATCCGTCTGAAGCGCTTTAAGGTAAGGCATAAATCTATTGACCATAAAGTCCATCTTGTAATCCTGGCGTTCTTGTTTGGCTGAACCAGAAGGAATGTAGATTGAAATAACGCTTAAACTGCCAAAATCTGCTTGAATAAAGCGCCCTTCAAAATCAAAATCTTCCCAAGGGCTGAAAATAACTCGATCGGGCTTTTGTTTGCAGTATAGCCCCGTTCCGCTATAGCCTTTGCGTTCCGCTGGCTTATAGTAAGTATGGATATTTTCAGGATAAAATCGCTCATCCAACTGCTCTTCTTGGGCCTTGATTTCTTGCACGCAAACAACATCAGCATCTTGAATTTTCATCCAGTCAAAAAAACCTTTTCGTTCAGCTGCACGAATGCCATTGACATTAGCCGTTATAATTCTCTTCATTGGAAATATTTTAATGATTTAGAGGAATGTATGGAACAGTATCAAAAAGACTTTGTAGATTTTATGTTAGAAATTGGCGCGTTAAAATTTGGTGAATTTACACTGAAATCAGGCAGGGTGAGTCCTTACTTTTTTAATGCGGGCGCTTTTAACACGGGTGAGCACTTATCAAAATTGGGCAAGTTCTACGCACAAGCTATTCAGGTTAGCGAACTGGAGTTTGATGTGTTATTTGGCCCTGCCTACAAAGGCATTCCGCTAGCAACCGCTACAGCGATGGCGCTTAATGATTCATTTGGTATAAATGTACCTTATAGTTTTAACCGTAAAGAAGCCAAAACCCATGGTGAAGGTGGCGATATTGTTGGCCATGCACTAGAAAAGGAAGTGTTAATTATTGATGATGTGATTACTGCAGGCACTGCAATTCGTGAAGCGATGGATATTATTGATGCAAATGGTGCAACTGCCAAAGGCGTGATTGTGGCAGTTGATCGTCAAGAAAAAGGCAAGGGTGATAAATCGGCCATTCAAGAGGTGGAAGAGAATTTTGGCATTACAGTGTTAAGTATTATCAATCTTGGTCATCTTATTGATTACTTAAAGCAGGGTAATGATGAAGCGTTAATTGAGCGTATTGAGGCGTATCGAAATCAATACGGCGTTTAGTTGAAAAATTCATAACCCAGGCTCTCAGCAACAGCTTTGTGCCTTATTTTTCCTTGATGAATATTAAGGCCATTTTTTAAGTGTTGATCTTCTAACATGGCCTGATTCCAGCCTTTATTGGCAATATTTTGGATAAATGGCAGGGTAGTGTTGGTCAGTGCTAGGGTGGCAGTCTTTGCAACTGCACCAGGCATATTGCCCACGCAGTAATGAATAATCCCGTCCACGACATAGGTGGGGTTGTCATGTGTGGTGACTTTTGAGGTTTCAAAACATCCGCCTTGATCAATAGACACATCCACTAATACCGAGCCTTTCTTCATGAGTTTGAGCATGGGTTTGGTGATAAGTTTGGGCGCTTTTGCGCCGGCGACCAATGCAGCGCCTATGACTAAATCTGCATGCGCTAGATGATGTTTGATATTTTCTGATGTAGATAGATCAAGCGACAGTTTTGATGCATGTTGCTGTTGAAAAGTGGTGAGATAATCTAGGATTTGTCGATCTAGAATGGTTACCTCAGCACCCATGCCGAGCGCCACCTCTGCTGCATTCATGCCAACTACTCCACCGCCAATTACTAAGACTTTTGCAGGCTCTACGCCGCTAGCGCCACTCAGCAATACGCCTGAGCCTCCTTGGGTTTTTTCAAGGTGGTGGGCGCCTGACTGGATTGACATTCGACCGGCCACTTCACTCATGGGTTTTAATAGCGGTAGGCGTCCATTGGCATCGGTAATAGTTTCATAGGCAATACAGGTTGCACCTGACTTAATGAGTAGTTCAGTTTGTATGGGGTCTGCAGCTAAATGCAGATAAGTAAATAGTAGTTGACCCTTTTTTAACAATGCACATTCATCTGGCTGAGGCTCTTTTACTTTGATGATCATTTCCGCCTGATCAAATACGTGCTGGGCAGATGCCACAATCTTAGCGCCCGATGCTTGATAGTCAAGATCTGAAAAACCAACCGCCTCACCCGCATGAGATTGGACAAGTACTTGATGTCCAGAATCGACTAGTCTAGCAGCACCCTCAGGGGTGAGAGAGACGCGATACTCATGAATTTTAATTTCTTGTGGAATGCCGATAATCATGCTAATATTGTAGTATGAATAATGCACGATTTACAAGAAAATTTGGATATGTTGACTAAAGCTTATCCGCAAGAAACACTCGAAGGCGATGGTGTGGTTGTTAATCGACTGTTTCCAATATCGCAACGAATGAATTTTGATCCGTTTGTATTGTGGGATCATTTTAATGTTTCTGCTGGACACGGCTTTCCAGACCACCCTCATCGTGGCTTTGAGGCGATTACCTATATGTTGACCGGTGGCATGCACCATAAAGACAATTTAGGTAATGATGCCTTTGTTAGTAAAGGTGGGGCTCAGGTGTTTTGTGCAGGATCAGGCATAGTGCATTCAGAAATACCGGCAACAGAAGATCAGAGTGTCGGTATTCAGCTGTGGATTAATTTGCCCAAGCATTTAAAAACAACCAAGCCCAGTTATCAACAGGTTTTAAGTAAAAATTTGCCCGTCACTACTTTTGAAGGTGGCTATTGTCGGACGATTGTTGGCGAGGGATCGCCGATTGAATTGCATACAGATATTACTTATCAGCATGTAAATCTCGAACAAAATAAACAATACCAAATCTATATTAATCAAGGGCTTAATGCGGTTATTTATGCGTTATCAGGTGATATTATTTTGGCGGGCGAGACACTTAGCTCAACCGAATCGTTACTGATTAAAGCCGATGAAGAGCAGAATTTATCTATCCAAGCAAAGACAGACAGTGAATTTATGTTTTGTTGCGGTTTACCGCATCATCAGCCGATCTATCAGCACGGCCCTTATGTTGATTAGTACGAGCTATTTATCGTCTTCAATTATTTCTTGAGTAACGTTTAAGTGATTAGTTTTGGCAAAAGAAAGGATGCGTTCGTAAGTGAATGAGCAGGCATACTCCAGCTGATCGTCAAATACGATGGATTTAATGCCATTAATCTTCTTAATCTTTAGGTGCCCGTTGTAGCGCTTTAATTGTTCAGGCTGAATACAGACTAAACGCTCGGTCCAATCGCTCGGTCTGAATTTTTGTCCGTCTTTGGTAATGCCTGAGATGGTGTAGCGAATTTTTGGCATTATATTTTAGTTGTTCTAAGCAGTAATGGTGGAGGGACAGGGATTTGAACCCTGGAAGGGTATTAACC
>Ga0233435_1001807_pt1 | contig 19641 bp, 21 predicted proteins | sample SI_122_August201_3_FD_182735 | JGI IMG/M metagenome (GOLD analysis project Ga0233435, IMG submission 182735) | Seawater microbial communities from Saanich Inlet, British Columbia, Canada - SI_122_August2016_135_MG | ecosystem: Environmental > Aquatic > Marine > Inlet | place: Canada: British...
TATTCAACTGGACTGGGTTTGAAAATTTGGACCATTTTGCCTACTCATGTGGATATTTGCATGAGTAATTATACCATAACCAATTGATTAATATGTATTACTCTGTTTGTTTTAGTGCAAAATAATTTAAAATCATGAGTGCATATCAACATTAGTGGTTATATTTCCTATTTTCGGACAGCCTCCTAGGCATGAATCGATAGCCAAACATATTTAATAAAGCGAAATTAACTCGGTTAATACTGTGCATATCACCAGATATAGCCTTGATTTCAACATCTGATGTATTACTTTCTACAATATCTAATAAAAAATGAGATTCATGTTCATTAGCCCCAATTACTTTAAGGCAAAGAGGTAAATGATTAGCAATTAAAGAATAGAGAACGACACCTTTCATTGTGCCAAAATATTTTTTCGAATGACGTGATTTAATGGTGTTATATTTTGTAGCAAACTTTTGTCCATCTACGCTGGCATGAACGCCATAATCTGTTAAATTATACTCGTTGAAAATAGGCAATGCAGCAGTACGATTCATAATTAATTCACTGGCTGCCCAGAGTGTTTGTCTACGCATAAAATTTTTATTAATATTATCAAGTTCGCGACCATTGATATCACTTATTTCTTTCATTTTTTTCGTTTCTGTTCCTGTCGCATTTGCAACAATACAAGCATTAATAACTTCTGGATCAGGATTTGTTTTGGAATACATTGGCTGTATGTGTGTAAATGATTTTATAAAATCGGTGTTATCAGCGGTAAAACGAATAATATCACCGATACTGGAAGTAGGAAGTTGTTCATAAAATGGATTATTAACTCCATCATCAATGCGTGTGTATGGTAATGTCCACTTAGTTATATCACCTTTTTTGTTAAATTTTATCTTAATACTGGTATTTTCATTGTTACGAATATTTTTATTGACCTGACAATATTTTTTTTCAAGAGTTAGCTGAAGCTTGTCTAACAGAGGATTGATATCGGTAGTTAATGATGGCATATTTAGCTGGGATAGAATTTTGGCTTTATTTTTTGACCAATACTCAAGATCAATTAATTCATCTTCAAGTGATCGAAAACTATTACTGTCTTTTACGAAAACTGTTCCTTCCGACAAACCTTTTTTAAGGTGTAGATAAACCATAAATTCATAGCGGTCTATATTGATTTCTTGAGTTTTTTTGCCTGATTTATTGATGCCATTTTTCACCAATAGTTTTTTGATCGATTTTGAAATAAATTTAAGGGGAGCATCCTGGTATTCAAATGTGCGGTTTTGTGAGAGTGTTTTTTTTAAGAAATTAATGGCATCAGATATTTCTTGTTTGTTGCAAGTGAAATCAAGGACTTTGAATAATGGACGTACATTTCTTTTCATCGTCAAAGAAATTTTTTCATTGTATTCCCATCGGTAGTATTCACGACTTAAGTTAGGTTTTTTAAAGCTATTTAGGAATTGTTGATAATTCTCTTTTGGGATAATTTCAAATGCTGATTCTCTGACTTTATTGTCGGGTATTGTTTCATCAATATTAATAGCAAGTAACGCCGATGCTTTATTTCTCAATTCTTTGTCTATGGTTTCTTCAATATCTACCTTGTTGCGCTGATAATCATCTGCTTCTTTTGTGTATTTCTGCATTTTGAAAATCAAACTGGTGATTAAATGGTCATTAATTTTTAATAATCGACGATAGATATAGCAGAGTAAGTATAATCTGGCTTGATTTTTACTTTTGAATTGCTTCAGTTTTTGAATGGTATAAAATTCTGCTAAATCTGCATAATAAATAATATTTTGTTCTGAAATAGATAGGCTATGAAGTATCGGTTTTGCTTTATGATAAATATCAATAAGCATCTGTTGTTTTGTAACACTTTTTTTAATTTCAGTCATACTAAAATTTTTTTGATCTTTTTTCATCAACGTCAGACTGTAAAATAGGTCGTCATTTTCTAAAAGTTTATCCAGCTGACTCCGCATACTTTTGTCAACATCCGTATAAAATTTATTTATTAAACGTTTTTTCTCAGATTTAAGTGCTGTAGCAACAATTTCTTGGAAAGTAGAATAGCTTGGTCGAATCACGTTTTTTTGCAAACAGATATCCAACAACTCTTTTAGTACAAATTTTGATAATGAGTGACGTTTAGCCAATAATTTTGCTTCACCTAATAACAATGAGTAGAAGTTATTATCTGGATTAACCAGTCCATATTTCTCCATGATTTTGGTACGATTATGATAATAATGATTTTTCGAAAGCTGTTTTTTGGGAAATGTGCTGGAAGGGAAATACTGTTTAATAATAAATTCCACATCTTTTTGTTGTTTCTGGAAGCTGAATTTAAAAAAATAATTAACAGCCCGATAGTATCCTAACTGTAATATGTAATTGACTTTTTTTGGAATATTTTTATTCAGAGTATGAATATAGGATTTATCATCTTCATCCAATGAAAAAAGGTAGGTACGCTCTTCATCATCAAGACTAGGAATTGAATAAAGAGAGTCAATTTCTTCATTGCTTAAAATTGAAAGGCGATCTGACATGATGATAATAAGTATAAAATAAAAACGTTCGTTAATTATTTAATAAATAATAATATAAATATGATGGAAAATAGCATAATATTTTCATAAACTATAATGCAAATATATAGTTTTCTATTAAATATGTAAAAAACTGGGGTTATAAATACAATTTCACATGAATCAATATATTATTAATTCTGAACGAACACCAAAAGTCATTGCCTATCTTCGTATTTCAACAGCTGAACAGGACTTGGGTAATCAGAAACTTGAATTACACGAGTATGCCCATAAAAATAATATAAAAATAGATGACTTTATTGAAATCCAGTCTTCTTCTAGAAAATCAACTAAAGTCAGAAGAATTGATGAATTACTCTTGAATTTGCAAGCAGGCGATTTATTAATTGTTAGTGAAATATCTAGGCTTGGACGAAGTGTTGGTCAAATCATACAACTTGTGAATACATTGATAGAGCACAAAGTTAAATTAATTGCTATTAAAGAGTCTATCAAAATTGATGGAAAACAAAATATCCAGACAAAAACAATGATTACCATGTTTGGTTTGTTTGCAGAAATTGAAAGAGACTTAATATCTGAACGGACTAAGCAAGGTCTTGAGGCTGCAAGAAAAAAAGGGAAATTATTAGGTCGTCCTAAAGGACCTGGCAAATCAAAATTGGATCAATTTAAACCAGAAATTAAAGCATTGCTAAACAACGGTAGCTCAAAAACATTTATTGCTAAAAGATATAAAACATCACTACCTAATTTTTATCAGTGGATGAATAAACACAAGATACCTTTAAAATTAAAAAAACAATAATTCGAAGAATAATAATGATACGAAAAACCAGTATAGCTAGCTGTCTAGTCACCATTTTTTTATTACAGGGGTGTGGAACTGTTAGAGGTATTCCATCTCATGGCGGTGGTAAACGATTTGCAGTCGAACAAGAATTGATCAGTGCAACCGCCCGTGCAATTGCCAAAAAAATGGATACATCATTACTCACAGGTAAGCGTGTCGCAGTTTTTGTTAATACCATTGGTGATGAAGGTGCTGGTATTTTAACAGGAGGACGTTATCAATTTGATAATTTATTTCGTGGAGGTTATCAAAACTCACCTTTTTCTAAAACCAGAAATTCTTTCCCCATTATTCCTAGTACGACAACCCAGTCATCAACATCATCAACCAATAGTACAACCTCGGGTGTCACTACAACAGGCTCAACCAATACAACAACGAATAATAGCACTGAAAATGTGGTCAATTCCCCTGAATTTGTCTGCTGCTCAATTAGGTATATCCTACCAACAGCCTCGTTTTAGCTCTGCTCCATTTGCTAATTCCAAAGATGCTATTTTTTTGAATATAATAATTAATGAAACGCTTAAATATCATAATATTCGAGTAGTATCACCGCAATTTGCCGAAGTGGATTTGTATGTGACAGCCGATATTTTCGGGACAATTCGCAGTCGAACTGATTACCTGATATATAATAAAGAAGAATTAAAAGCTAAAACCGTCTTAGTGATTTCAGCATATAACCGTAGTGGAGGAATTGTTGGTAAATCTCAACGTATAGGATTTGAGGCTGATTACATTGAAAAGTATTTCTTTTGGATGGGACCCGTCAGTACGACTAAAACATTATATCCAGTACAGAGTTTTTTAACTGAGATATTCTCGAATGAAGACTAAACTCATACTATTTTTAATTACTATTTTAATTCAATCTGCTGTTTATAGTGGGGGATTGTTAAATGATGGTATTGCACATGTTCCATCCAATGGACAAACAGGTGTATTAGTTCCTCCTGTCATTCAGTCTTCATCAGCGACAAGTCAATTCGCTCAAGGTATTCTTGAAATTGGTACAAAATCTGACTTGGATTTGGTTTTAAGGACACCTTTTTGTAGTTTTTTCTCTGGAACTATAGCGTTGCTAGAACAATGTGCTGGAGATAATCGGCTATCTATACGTAATATCGGTTTTTTTACTAAAATTGTCAATGAACAAACAGGTGAAATTACTGAACCAGATACGTCACGATTTGCATTTCAAGAACTAAACGATGATAACGGTATTTTTATCGAAAAAGGTGGTGTGATTGCATCAATTTCAAAAGATCAAAACGCATTTAACACATCAGCCAAAATTGGTGTAAAAGAAACCATTAAATTTAGGGAACTGACAGGTCGTTACGATTTTTTAGTCAAAAACCTGAAAGCAAGAGGTGATGGTTCGTATACATTTTTTGTATTAGATACACTGGGAAATAGAGCACAAAATATCAACAATGAAACTGTTGTTACAGGCAATATTAGTGAAGGTAATTCAGAAACATTACCTTCCTATATATTTGATCAATCTATCATAAGTAACAGTTCATCAAATAGTGGATTTGTAACACAATCTCTTGATAACTTAGTTAACAGTGTTGTTAATAACTATTATGATTACAATGATTGGACGCAAGAAACTAAAGGGCAATTTAAGTCTTATACAAAAAATGAATATGATGAGTATTTGGCAGAATTAGAAAGACAAAGAATAATTGAAGACAAAAGACAAATTAGGCTAGAGGAAGCTAGGCAAAGGCGAGAGTATAAAAAAAGAATTCGTCGTGGTAGTGGAGGTGGGGGGCCATTTGATTTTAGCAATGCAACATGTCATGGAGCATGTTCAAATGTTTCTCTGCATGATATTTATAATCGTCAAAATCGTCAAAATACTTATAATGACATCACTGAACCAATTAAAAAAACAGAGCCTTTTAAGAGAAAAAAATTAAAGCGTAAAGCAGATCGTTTGGACTCTGATGATTCTAAAGATTTATCTAAATTGAGTAAAATTTCAAACAATACTAATCGAGCAGTTGCTTTTGCAGGAAAGCAATCAACGTCATCAATTAATTTATCAAAAAATCGACCAAAAAAACGTAAAAAACAAGCAACTGTATTACCTATCAATGTTTTTAAGCGATATGGGTTTAATTATCAAAGCCAGTATTCTGCACTATACAAGTTATTAAGAAACGGGTATCTATGTCAACAAACAGATTGGGCGTGTAAAGAAGTTCAATTTTCAATTCAAAGAACTCCAAACCCTAAATGTGCAGCTAATTTTTGGTGTTTCAAGAGACAACAGTTTGCACAAAAGTTTCGATTTTCTCATCTTAAAGAAATTAGGGGTACAAATTTTAAAACAGCAGAAAAAGTTAGAAAAACGAACCAGCAGTTAATGGAAGAATACTATCAAAAATATAAAAACATACCTCCTCACTTAAGACCGCCTCCCCCCGTTAATCAAACCGTCAACTGGATTCCTACATCTAGAACCCCTGCCAATAATAATACTTTTGAACCTAAAGAAATTACTCCTGTTCCCACTACCTATGAACAAGAACAGGAAAGACAAGATATTATTAATGAAGCTTTAGATACGATTAGAAGCTATGAAAATGCTGCTAGAAAACGCAAACAAGCAATGGATAGAGAGCTTGCAGACTATGAAAATAGAATTGATAGCATTTCAAATCAGCAACAACTTAATACAGCCATCGATCAGTTAAGAAGATTAGAGCAAAAATCAAGGCAAGTAGCAGAAAAAATAGAAAAAGAACTAAGCAAAGAAAAAGCTAAAGCAGAATTGGCTAGACGTAGGGCAGAAGAAAAGCTTGAAGATGACAACGAGCGAGACGAATTTAATAGAATTCTTAGTGCAATGGGTGAAACAAACCAAAGAAAAGCACTGATGGAACGAGTAAGAAGGATGGCTGGTCGAACCATCGAGCAAGCAACTGAAAAGGATATTTCGCTTGATCAAAGTCAAATTAATTATCTGTCTGGTTTAAGCGATGTTAATGAATATATAGCATTAAGAAATCAGAGTCGTGAGGGTATTGAACAATTGCAGGATGATATTTCTAAAGGTGTAGAAATTACTGATTCACTTGTTATGACTATGATCCCTTCTGAATGGGTTGATTTTATTCCTGGTGCTCAACAAGTCAAAGCATTAAAAATGATTCAGGAATTAATGCAAAAGAATCCAGGAATTAAGCTGAAGGAAATTAAGAAAAAACTAATAGCAAAAGGATATATTGAAATACCTTGGTCATCTGGCAGTGTAAATAAAGCAGCTAAATTACTATTAAAAGGTGCTAAAGATGTATTCGTTAAATCAAAGTCAGAAGCTGAAGAATTGTTCTTAGGATTATATCAAGGAAAGGGCTATAGAAATGCAACAGAATTTGATGGTGTTGGTACAACACAATATTTTGGAGCTAAAAAAGGAACGTACCACTGGGACGATACTTTAGATAATGATGGTAGAATTGTTGGTCATGGTCAAGGTCCTCATGGAGATATGAAGCATTTACAAATTCATACTAATGAAGGTCAGATAATTCGTGTTTTTTTTGAGTAGTTTATCGTGAAAAAAACAATTAAGAATAGACTATTGGCAGGGAATGAAGTGGTAATGAATATTTCTACAAATTCATCAAAATTAAAAGGTTGGCTAGCTATTTATCCAATTAAGGTTGCTGATCTTGCTTTATCTTCTAGTTTAAAGAATGAATATGATCAATTAATGTTATTAATCACTAAAGAAAAGTGGTCATTTCGGATTTTATCTTTTGAAATTCCATCAGAATATATTGAACATGGTTGGGATGTGTCCGAGGAGGAAATGATAAATCATAAAAGTAGTATCGTATTTGGTTATGATTCACTTATAAACAAACTTAATTCTAGTAATTTTGATTCAAATTTATTAATAGAACCATGGAAATCCGACTACCCCCTTTAAATTTGGATCCAGTACTCAGTATAAAAAGCATGAATTGCATAAAAAAATAATCTTATTAATATTCAAAAGGTTATAAATTTATTGATCGACAATTCTAAAATAGATATTTGAGCTACAAGCGAGATGTGACAATGAGTTCGAGGTAGTCTCAGGACAAACTGGCGGTTTAGTTAAATAACCCCAATATCTAAAAAGATTATTATCATCTGCCAAAAAAGATTTGAAAATAAAAAAAAGATAAAATAAAAAATATTTAAACCAATTTTTTAGTTCAAATATTCAATATCATTAGGATCAACGACTCTTTTAACCCCAATAAGGATAAAAATGTTTATAATCGCATTATCAATGATTGCCATACTTGGATTAATTATGACAATTATTAATTTTAAAAAAGAATATAAAATACATCTAAATAGCCATAAAATCTTAAAAAATTACAAAAAATAAAGATAAAGAACAAATTTAAGATTTAAATACAGATAGTTTAGAAATATAAAATTATTTTTTATATTAACTACTTATCGGAACTTGAGTTTTTATTGGTTTTATCTTCGGGCGGGTGATCTTGAATATAACAAACCAATTCATCCCTTAATCGAACAGGTATACGCAAAAGCATTGTTGGCTCACTTTTTGGACGACCTGAACCCTTTCTTTTTCCGCCATGCTTCACTTCATTCATAAAAATAACACCCAGTCTTGATACTTGTTAACATATATCAAAAAAACTAAAAAGTTTCCATTTCATACATCACAACCAGACATTAACGAAAATAAACAGAGTCTATTATTTAACAATAACAGACCGCTGTAATTTAATTTGATATATTTTTATAGTTTTTATTAACTGCCTTTTTTAGCAGATCGACTTTTTGGGGTTTATTTACACATAAATAACCCCTAATTATAATCCTAATTCCGAATGTGACCCCAACCGAACCAGTTGGAGATTTTGATCGGTTGGTTTTCGATAAATGAGAATCAAATCTGGTTTAATATGACAATCTCTATGGTCTTTCCAATCACCAGAGAGATCATGATCACAAAATTTATCGGATAATTTTTCATCATTTGCAAGTTTGTACAATGCTTCAATAAAACGGGATTCAAACATTCCACAACGTTTAAAATCTCGTTTAAACGCATTTGTCCATTCAATCTTTCTCATTCATAGCATCCAAAAACTCATTGACTGAGTTTGCTGAAGACAAATTACCTGAGCGAGCATCTTTCATAGCCTGAATTGTTTCTTCGTTAGGAATAAGGGGATCAAATGGCAAAGCATGTTCACGGGCTATTTTTGTGAGTAGCAAACGAACTGCATCAGAAACAGTCAAACCCATAGCATCAAGTACGACAGAAGCTTCTTTCTTGATATCTTCGTTAATACGAGTTGTCACAAGTGCATTAGCTGACATGATAAATCCTTTATGATTAACATTGTTAATCACAGTTTAACAAAAAAACACTAAAAATCTATTTGTTTGGCAAAAATAGAATTGGCAATTTCAGATATTTTTTGATTATTGTTAGTTTCAGAGCCAATAATAATGCGTCACCCTTAACACAATTACTATTCATTGGAAATTGAGTTTTTATTAATTTTATCTTCGAGAGGATGATCCTGAATATAACAAACCAGTTCATCCCTTAATCGAACAGGTATACGCAAAAGCATTGTTGGCTCACTCTTCGGACGACCGAACCCTTTCTTTTTCCGCCATGTTTTACTTCATCCATAAAAATAACACCCAGTATTGATACTTGTTAACATATATCAAAATAACTAAAAAGTTTCCATTTTATATATCGCAATCAGGCATTAATACAATTAAACAGAGTCTGTTATTTACAAATAGCAGACCACGGCAATTTAATTTGATATATTTTTATAGTTTTTATTAACCGCCTTTTTTAGCAGATCGACTTTTTCTATCAAATTAAAATAGTTATCACTGGTTAATTTATCTGAGTCATAAGTACCAATTGTGTTAATCAGTGTGTTTAATTGATCATATGCACCATGTAAAATATCAAAATCTCGCTTTTTATCAATCTCATCAGAAATTTTACGCAGTTTTGGAAAAACCGATTTAAACTCTTCCAGATTCATAAAACTATCTTCATCAAGACAATCATATTCTTTGATAAAAACAACTGCACCGTTCTTTTTCTTAACCGTTAAAGTTTTATTTAAAATAATATTTTGAAGGCTATCAGTAGCCATAGAACCTATGATATTGGTTTTATTGATACCCGTTCCTATTTTTTGGCTAATTTTATTACCATCCTCATCAAAATTAAACTCAGGTTTAATGCTGGTTACACGAATAAATTGTACTCTATTTCCCTTTTTCACGGTCTGCATAATAGCCTCCTAGACTCTACCTGTTAATATAAATATATTATATCATGTAACAATAACAGAGTATAGTAAATTATATTAATAGAATCAATCATATTTAATTAACAGAGTTCACAACAAACAAACAAACAAACAAAACACAATGAGATAAAAACGACCACTAGATTTATTAAAAAATGTTTAGGGTTTAGCAGATGTAAAATTTGCGCTCTAAGAGGTTTTTGTAAAACAAACGACAATCAGTATGCCTAACACGTTAAAAACGCCTTAACCGCCCGTTTTTTAACTCTGAGCTATATCTCTGACTCAAATCCTCGCAAGGTTTCCAAAAATGAATCCATTGCTTTTCTTTCCCGACCACTGAGATGGTATTCTACTCGGCTAATTTCTTTGGATTTCAGTTTGGCACGGTGTTTGGTCTGGGCTTGCTTGAGTTGTTCTCGTCTTTTTTCAGAATTGATCATCTGGAATTTCCCTGTATGATTTCCGATAATCATTTTATATAAACAAACGAGTTTAGTCAAATTGATGACACTGGTAAACCTTGAAATTACTGATAATGGGCATAATCGGAAACATAATCATTTTTCCTACTTTCAGCAAAAAGCTCACTAAACCTTCGTAGAATTTAAACGATTATCACAAAACTTGAAAAACACACTTCCCTGATAAACCTAGCCATTCCACAGATCACGTCAGATATCGAAGCCAATAGCTTTCAGTTTGTGAATAAACAACTTGAGCGTTTAGATCAAGCTTGGGTATTTTTGCAATCCAGAAAAATGTGAGAGTCCTGCCGATATTTTGCAAAGCAAAATTAGGAGGACGAACACATTATTTTCTCAAAATCTTGCGCGCGTGTTTTCTGTTGTTTTAATCTTGTTTTAAATATATATATACTAGACAGGAAAAAACACATAAAAAACAATGGGTAACAAATTTGTAAAAATGATAAGACTACCTTTTTACGGTATAAGACTACCTTTTTACGGTATATAAGACTACCTTTTTACGGTATATGACTACTTTAAATATAATGTAGTCATTTATATAATAACTACCTTTTTACGGTATTTTACTACATTATTAATGAAGTAGTTATTGACTCTAAAAACTACCTCGTTAATATAGTAGTCATGAATAATAATCATATAAAAATAACAAAATCTAATAAGTTAATTGAAGCTCAATACCGTTTATCAGTGCAAGAAACCAAAGCAATATTAGCTTGTATTGCACAAGTTAATCCACTTGAAATAATTGACCCCATGAAGCCATACTATTTGTACGCAACTGATCTTATGGATTTATTTGGAGTTGACCAAACAAATGCTTATAAAGCGTTAAAAGATATAGCTTCACGCCTATTTCATAGGTATGTCACAATTGATACTCCTGACCCTAATCACCCAGAAATTGAACAAACACAAACTCGCTGGATATCTGCAATTGATTACGTTCCAACAAGGGGTCAAGTACGACTTTATTTTGCACCCAAAATTATTCCTTATCTCACACAACTAGAAGGACAATTCACATCTTACAAACTAGAATGTATAGCAAAAATGAATTCGTCTTATGGGATAAGACTATATGAACTGTTAGTTCAATGGCAATGCAGTGGATTCCGTGAGGTCGAAATAGAATGGTTAAAAAAACAATTTCAGTTAGAAAATAAATACTCTCGATTTTACAATTTTAAAGTAAAGGTTATTGAACCAGCTATAAAAGATATCAATAAACATTCAAACCTATGGGTCAAATGGGGACAACGCAAGCAAGGAAGAAACATTTCCCATTTACAATTTGAATTTGGATTAAAAGAAGAAACGAAAAAAATAACCAGCAAAATCCCACTAAAAAAACTTTATAAAACGCCTCAATCGATTACAAATAAAGACTTGGAGGGAAAATTTTCTAAATATTGCCCACTTGGTGCAAATTTCCACGATGCTCGAAAAGCCATATTTGAAAAAATACAACGGGGCGATATCACCGATTAATTATGAAAATGCTTCTCTTAATTTTCCGAATACACCGACATTATTAAACTGCTTTTGGTTATTTGACATATTTTCTAATAATCTAGTATTTTGAGTTGCAGCAGAGTGCCAACGATCCAGTTCTTTTTCTAAATCAGAAATGCGTTGCTGTGTCATTTCCTTGTACAGTGCATGTTCACTTTTTAGCGACTTGTGTTCAATTTCCATTATTTGTAACTGACTCTGTAATTCTGTAGTCCCACTGTGTTCACTGGTGTTCGGAATGGACGTGTCCACCTGTTCAATATTTTTCAATTCTCCATAAACACGAATCAATTCTGAGGTATCTATCATCTCAGAATCCCCCTCCCTAACACAGCTTAATCGACCGTCTTCAATATGACGATAAAGTGTAGTTCGTGAAATTCCAGCAAGTTTAGCAGCTTCTTTTTTTGTAATATGTGCCATGTCCAGTGTTCTCCTTTTTTTAATTATTATTACATCAAAGTTTAGCTGATAAATAATGAACACGTAACATTTTTGTAATAATGAACACAGTGGAACTGCATTGTGTAATTGAGATAATTTCAATATGAACACCCCCTGAAACACACCAATAACTCCTGTAGCGGTTTTAGTACCTTTGTGTAAGGTTACCCTTTACACACCTAAAAGTTGAAAATGAAATCAAAACAATATAGGATGCAACCTATATTAAAATAATATATGGAATCAAATATGTGGGAAGTAATAACTACAGATACATTTGATAATTGGTTTGATAACTTAAATGACTCAGATAGAGCCAATGTCATTGCCGGAATGCTGTTATTGCAAGAGATTGGACCTCATCTTTCAAGACCTTATGCTGATACATTAAATGGATCCAAGTATTCAAACATGAAAGAACTGAGAATACAGAGTAAAGGTGATCCACTAAGAGCATTTTTTGCTTTTGACCCTAAAAGAAAAGGAGTTTTACTTTGTGCTGGAAATAAAGTTGGCGATGAAAAACGATTTTATAAACGTATGATTCCAATCGCAGATAATGAATATAAAAAATACTTAAATACGATGGAGTAAAACTATGCCAAGAACATTACAATCAATCTTAGAAAATGAAAAACCCGCAGTTGTGGATAAAGCAAAAGAACTTGCAACGGATATGCTTCTAAACATTCACTTAGCTGAACTTCGTAAAAAAACTGAATTAACTCAAAAAGAAGTTGCATCCGAAATGGGGGTTAAACAACCAACAATATCTGATATGGAAAAGGTAGGACAAGATATTAAATTATCTTCTCTTAAGAAATATATTGAGGCGACAGGAGGAAAATTACGCTTAGATATTGAAATGTCGGATGGAAGTCATTATGGGTTTTCAGTTTAAAAACTAACCTGGGGTCAACGCATAATTCGGAACATAAACCCCTTATAAGGATTTTTTACTAAATTAATCACCCTTAAATTAATTTCCCACCCAGCCTAATAGTGATAAATGTTAGTATTAATCTGCAATTAATAAATTGTCACCTAAAAATAGTAATGTTTATAATACTTAGATTATTTTACGGATTAAGTGACACTTAATAATTATTTTTTACGGAATATTGATGTGTAACATAAACGAACGTTTAATTTACAGTGATATTTTTAGCTTTAAACCCACAGAAATGTCCTAACGTGGTCTATGTTCCAAGACCCCTCTTCCCTTTACCCTTCGCCGTCAGCGTCTGTCACACCCAACTTGACGGACGCTGACGGCGAAGGGCAGAAAGGGCGATTGCTCTGAGCCAGAAGTAGATAGAGCATTACCCACTAATTATTCAGAAAACCCAATAATTATTACTATTTTATACCTGCCCATCAAACCTTAAGGTTATGTTTTATAAATAAATAATAACTCTACTATACTTAATAAATTATTACCTGAATCCGAAACTTCATTATGAAAATATGCGTTTGTATGTGAATTCCAGCTGGTTTTTAAAAATTTATTTCGTGAAATTCACCTCAGTGCGCAAAAATCAAACTTTGGAATTAACAAATATCAAAAATACAAATTATTATCATTAATCTTGAATTTTTAACAAAGAAATCCCTATCGTTATAAAATCACTACAATTTTTTGCAATAATTATAAGTCACCCATAAGCTAACTGCTGGTATACTCGATTAAAGGAGAGAAATGCTACCGTACTTTTTCCAAATCGAATAGTCAGTCGACGAGAACGCTCATATACATGAGAGCCAATATAGATTAATTCTTGTATGACTGTCCGTATTCGTCGTCTTTTAGACTTGTGCCTAATGGGTGAATCTTTACTCATTAAACCAGCCAAACCGATCCATTTTAAAATATTGTATACCTGTATAGCAATTGTTAGAATAAGCTTGTTACTACTAAATTTTCCCGATGGAAGTCTTTCAAGATCTAAATCAGTTTTTATTTCACTATGAAATTGTTCAGATGTGGCATGGTCACGATAAAGAGCTAAAATTTCTTGATCGGGGTTTTCTAATGTTGTCCACCAACCTTCAATTTCATAAGTTGGAATTAATAATGACTGTCCTTTTTTATCTATTGTTCTCTCTGTTATTTGCATAACTCTTCGAGTTGTTCGTATGATTCCATTATCATACTCATTAATAAAAAGACTAAATGTAGCAACTTTTTTACCTTCTCTTGGATTGCTCCACTGAGTTTCACAACCCAGTTGCTTTGCATATTCAAACCATTTTAGCTTGTTATTTTCTGATGCTTCTTTGCGAGGATTCCATTTTATGATGAAATCTGTTAAAAATCGATCCTCTAAATTATGTAGCCAAAATCTACTTTCTTTTGCATCATGACCGCTGTCCAAACGAACCAATACAGATTGACTATGATTTGGTTGGTTTTTCATTATTTTATTGACGGCTTTAAAATTATTCTCCAATGTTTCGATAAAACCGCACTGACTATGCTGACTTCCATTTCTTAACTCATATCCGACACACCATCCTTCTTGCCCAAAATAACTGGCGATTGGAGCATATCCATCCATTTTCTTGTATGTTAGGGAAACACCTTCTTTTTCAGTCTTTGAATTATCATGTGGCGTTACATCAATATCGAGAGGAATATGACCTGTATACAGTGGAGTGATCGGCACATTCCTATTAATTATGAACTCAATATTTTCATCATTAATTAATGGGATTAAAGTTTCTGCTTCATTATTCATTCGTGTTCTAACACTGGTTTCTGTGGGCAATTTTTTACTGATGCCCATTGCCTGATGAAAAAAATCATCATTTCGCACACCATTAATTGCTTCAAAATCATTTTTCCCTTGTGACACAATGCCGATATAAGCTTTGATAATATCACTTGTTGGTGTTCCGTGTCTTTTTGGCAAAGCTAGATCAATAGTTTTAGTCATTGACGTAAAATTATCTATGGCTGAACCAATGAGAGCCATACCTGCATGAGAGGTAATTTCTTTATTCGACTGTTCTAGTTTATATCTACGCATTTTAATTTTTCTGAAAATAATGAACTCACCAATTTGATGATGCTTATTTTACCATAATTTTTCATGTTTTTATCGTAATATCAGGTGATTACAGCAGTTTTTATAAATTAAACTTTCGGATTCAGGTATTATATTAAAAAGGGGGTATAAAAATGAAAAAAACAAATATAACTTTACTCATTATTACACTATTTATTACAGGATGTGCATCATTAACACCTACAAGAGAAACGACTGAAGGCTATAAAGTCTATGATATAAAAGACTCCAGTAATGTATCATCAATGGTAAATAATCTAAAATCTGCCATTCAAAAAAATGCAGGAAAAGCACGGTTCACCAATGATATTCCTCCGTACCCTTTACCGAAAACACCTGGTAGATTCAAAATGGTTAGTCCATTTGCTGGAAATTCAAATATAAGTGCGTACATGTCAGCACATGGTAAGTCAATGAAATTACCTTCATGTGAACAATCCATATTTTCAGCAACGTCAAATGACGATTTTATGGGTACAGAAAACACGACCTTTTTTGTTTGTTTATTGCCGTATGAAGGTGGGCATCATATGAACATTTATTATAAATTCACTAAGGTGTCAGGTGGTGTCAGTACACAAGCCTTAGGTAATGCAATGGCTGAATCTATGATGGGTGATAGCAGTCAGTTTATTCCAAGAACAATTAAAGCAATGGAGAAAGCGGTCAAAGACTCAGGCGGTACATTAAAACTGGTAGAATCTTATCCATAAATTATTTTAACCTAGTTTATTCATTATAACTTTGGGTCTAACTACAAAAGCGGTATAAAACGCCCACTCATTCAATCTATCTCTTTGAAATACTGAGATATAATGCCAACCTTTTTATCGAATAAAAATTTAAACTACATAATTTACTGCTCGTATCAAGCCATGGAAAATGCATCAGCTATCACGATGAAAATGTTTAATTAGTGCATCTTGTTAATGGTCATTTAAACTGACCCCTCTTCGGACAATAAAATTGCCCCCCTTTATTAATTTTTGGGTTAATAACCCGTAACATTCCTCAATTTAAGTGGAGGAATGGTTTTGAAGGAGTGGAATATGATTCACAAGATAAAATCATTGTATGACAATGGAAATGGTTTGGGTAAGAAAGCAATTGCTCGGAAACTAAATATTTCAAAAAACACAGTGTGTAAATATTTAGCAATGGATGAAGTGGCAATTTCAGCTTATTTGTCAAATACCAGTAGACAAAAGAAACTAGATGATTACAGCGACTATATTATTAGTCTATTGAAAACCTTTCCTAATCTCAGTGCAGTCAAAATACAGCGTAAATTACAGAAAAAACATCCTGAACTGATACTGTCATCTAGAACCATTCGGCGTTATGTGAAACAACTTAAAGAAACGACTACAAATATGCCAATGCGACATTATGAGCCTATTCTGGATCACGTACCTGGTGAACAATGTCAGGTTGATCCAGGTGAGCTTCGAGGTGTACTGATCAATGGTAAAGAGACAACCGTACATTTTGTTGTTTTTGTTTTATCTTTTTCACGTTTAATGTATGTAGCATTGTCACCAAAAGCCATTAATACAGAATGCTTTATTAAAATGCATGATGCTGCTTTTCGTTACTTTGACGGGGTAACGACAGAATGTGTTTATGACCAAACCAAGCTGGTTGTTATTAAAGAGGAGTATCGTGAATTAACGATTAATGCTCGATTTAACGAATATGCGAGTCATGTTGGCTTTCAAACACATGCCTGTGAGGGTTATGACCCTGAAAGTAAAGGCAAAGTCGAAGCTGGCGTAAAATATGTCAAAGGCAATGCTTTATATGGTGAAGTATTTGAAAGCTGGTCATCACTTGAAAGTTACATGTCCAACTGGCTGGACACCATTGCAAATCAACGTATTCATGCGACAACAGGAGAAATACCACAGACCCTCTATGACCAACAGGAGCGTTCTCAGATGAAATGTTATCTGACACCAGAAAATATCCTCTCTGATAGGCAGCTGTTAACCCGAAAAGCTGATAAAACGGGATTAATCTCTTTTAAATCCAACAAATACTCGGTACCGATGGCTTATCAACGGATAAATATTGCTATTGATACAATTGACAGTCAACTGCATATTTATGACTTAGAAACAGGTGAAGAAGTAGCCACACATACTCTGACGACAGGAAAAGGGAAAGTGATTAAAAATAACCGCCACTATAAAGATCCTGCACTACGTATCGAAAAGTTGGAACTCATCATGCAATCACTGATCGGTGAAACGATAGCCGAGAAATTATGCCAGGTACTTAAAACCAGTCATCCAAAAATCTACAAAGATCAATTAGCCGGGGTTAATGAACAATTAAAAGCTTATGAACCGATAGACCCTGGTTTGCTTGATAAGCTATCTCAACGTCCTCGTCTGTCAGCAACTCAGGTAAGAGATTACCTGCAAGCATATACTAATAATACAGATCGACTGCAAAACCCAATAGATAGTGATAAAAACATTTCATCATCAGATGCATTACAATGTTTTGCCTCAATTCAGACTCAGGAGGTGATACATGAGCACCTTTGAGCAAGTTAGCCAGCAATGTAGCCACCTAAAACTAGCAAGTTTGGCACAAGCGTTACCAGAATTATTGCAACAAGCCGATGAAAACGAAATGTCTTACTTACAATTCACAGAAATATTGTTGGGACATGAAGTTAATCAGCGTAATGATAAACGCATTGCAATGAATAGACGTAAAGCAGGGTTTCCTGTTGAGAAATCATTGGAAATATTTGATTATCGGCACCAAACAACGATCAATAAAAGACAGGTCAATCAGTTACTGGATTTTGACTTTATTGATAATCGTAATAATTTGATTTTTATCGGACCTCCAGGGGTAGGCAAAACACATTTATCTATTGGTATTGGCAGTAAAGCCATTGACGCTGGATATAAAGTATTGTTTACCACGGCATTATCCCTATCTGAAAGCTTGGAAATTGCCGAACTCAAGGGTGAATTAAAGAAAAAAATCAATATGTTGTGCAAAAACGATTTAGTGATCATTGATGAACTTGGCTATTTACCGATGAATAAGCAAGGTAATCACAATCTATTTCAACTGATAAACGCATTATATGAATATCGATCAATCATTTTAACGACTAACAAGGAGTTTACTACATGGGGTGAGTTTTTTGTTGATGAAAATGTGGCAATACCAATTATTGATAGATTAATACATCACTCAAAAATATTCATGTTAGGAGGCGAGAGTTATCGATTGAAGCAAAAAACATAAGCATTTTTTTGGCCTTAATGGGGTCAATATTAATGTCCGCTAGAGGGTCAAAATTATTGGCCATTGACACCTACTGGTTGGTCAAATTTATTCACAAAGCTAATGGAAGATACGTCATGATAACTTTTTTTCAGTTCACAATCGAGAAAAACCAGTTATGAAATGTATGATATCTGGAGCTAATATCGAACAAAAATAAATTTATTTTTTTATTTAATTTTTGGAGTATTATATTTCTAGTTGGCACTAGAATATCAATAATGGGATAAAAATTTAATTTTTAATTATTTCAAGTTTAAATTCATCTTCCTTAAAATACATGCACAATGACTTAATTATGTTCAATGGTGGGGTTTAAGTTTATGAATATTCAATTGGCCGTTGAAGATTGGCTGGTTCACGATCAATCATCAGAAGAAATAGAAAGTAAATTAAAAACGGGGCTTATTTTAGTGGAATATTTAAGTGGAGATATTAGTATTGGTGAAGTTGCTGAACACTTGAATAAAAGCATTGAAGAAACTTCAAAATGGCTAAATAATAAGGGTGTTCACTGTTCTCGCTTAATGCCCAAAAATATGGAAAATATTGCAAAAAATAATATGGTGGCTCAACTAAAAGAGCAAGGGATCACTTTTTCAAATTAGACAATGAATATTATTATTTGTGATACGTGCTCTTTAATTAAACTCCAAAAAGGGAATGTGGCTCATTGCCTTGGTGGTTTTTACGATAAGGTCTTTATACCAGAGGCCGTCAAGAAGGAATGTTGTAATGGCTATGCACGACGAGCAATACAATATGATTTTATTGAAGTGGTTTCAGTAAAAAACATTCTAGCTTTAGGAATGGGGGCTGGAGAACGTGAAGCAATAAGTTTGGCTGTTGAACTCGGTATAACAAAAATCATTACGGATGATAAAAAAGCGTTTAACAATGCAGTTCGCCAAAAGCTAAAACCTATCAGAATATTTAATTTTCTGGTTATTGCTAAATATGCTGGTTTAATCCCATTAGTTAAACCTATTTTAGATCAAATGATAGATAAGGGCGAAGGAATTAGTGAGGATGTTTATTTTCAAACACT
>Ga0233435_1001812_pt1 | contig 19584 bp, 18 predicted proteins | sample SI_122_August201_3_FD_182735 | JGI IMG/M metagenome (GOLD analysis project Ga0233435, IMG submission 182735) | Seawater microbial communities from Saanich Inlet, British Columbia, Canada - SI_122_August2016_135_MG | ecosystem: Environmental > Aquatic > Marine > Inlet | place: Canada: British...
TGAAAATGGGCACAATGTTGGTGAATCAGTCCGGTGAAACATTACGTGAAATTGTGAATAGCACCAAAAAAGTAACGGCGATCATCAGTGAAATTGATGCGTCTAGCCAAATCCAGGCAACTGGGATTAAAGAGGCAAGCAGTGCATTAGCCTCTATCGATGAGATGACACAAGAAAATGCCGCATTAGCTGAAGAAACCGCAGCAGCCAGTGAGTCTTCTTTATTGCATGCAAAAGATATGGAAGCGTTATTACAATTTTTTAAAGTGTCTGTGAGTTAAATGGTGGGCGCTGTGACACAAACACCTAGATGGGTTTTCTAACCCTGCTATTTATTCATAACCATTGATTTATACGCAATTCTTGATCAACTTGTTAGCGTTCACTCTCCTGTTTTTTTTGAAATTTGTGCTTTACTTATAAAAGGTCATATTTTATTTTTTTTAGGAGATGGAATGGAAATTGTATTTAGCGTCGGAGCGATGGTTAATGCTTTAATTGGTGGTGCGATGATGGGTTTGTCTGCCTCTATATTATTGCTCTTTAACGGTAGAATTATGGGCGTTTGTGGTATTGCTCATGGTATTTTCTATTTTCAAAAAGATAATGTCATTTGGCGTATCTTGTTCATTCTCGGCATGTTTATTGGTGGTTACTCTCTCACCCAATTATCTATTGATGCATTTGAAACTGACTTAAACCTTATTGATACCAGTGCCCCTTCTGCAGTAGAAGAAGTGACCGCTGTTGTTGCTACAGCTGTTGATAAGGTTGAGTCTACCGGTTCTGCCGTAGTCGATGCTGTTGCTGGTACCGAGCAAATGACCATCGCAGGGATTCCTGTTAAATCGGAAGTCACGCCGAACCCAGAATATAAAATTAGCTTGATGCAGTTTTTGATAGCCGCTTTTCTAGTTGGTTTTGGTACCTCTTTAGGAACTGGTTGTACAACGGGTCACGGTGTCTGTGGTTTAAGCCGGTTGTCGTTCCGCGGAATGGCTGCAACCATGATGTTTATGTTTGCAGGTGGTTTGACTGTTTACCTCATTCGTAACGTACTTTAGGAGTCAGTTTAATGTTATTACTCATTTCTTTATTTTGTGGTGTGCTCTTAGGGTTCGGTTTAGGTCTTGCTGAAATGACGAAGCCTTCTGTTGTGCTGTCTTTTTTAGATATTACAGGGCAGTGGGATGTTCGGTTAATGTTTGTGATGATGGGGGGGATTGGTGTTCACGCCTTATTTTATCACTTAGTGGTCAAGCGTCGTGATATTCCAATATACGGGCAAAAATTTTGTATGCCGGGAAAAGTGAAATTAGATTTTCGCTTGATCTTCGGTTCGTTGATTTTTGGCGTGGGTTGGGGGATGAGTGGCGTGTGTCCTGGCGTAACCTATATTAACCTGGGGATGCTCGATATTCGTATTGTCTATTTTATTGGGGTGATGTTCCTTGGTAACTTTACTTATCGGGTCTTAAACCATTACGTTTTTAGTCGTAAATAAAGCGTTATATAGCCACTAGGAAATTTAGTGGCTATTTCAAGAATGTATTTTCCCCAAATTTAACGATACCGTCTTAAAGTCTGATTTTTCTTAAACCCGCTAGATTTCTTTGACGAAAAAATCCCCCAACCAAGTTTCAGGCTGTATGGCATTATTGTTCGTAAAGGCGACTTTATGTTGATAACGCTGAAAACCTTGTTGTAAAAAAAGCTGTTGAACATGAGGTTTGTTGGAGGCTACGTCCGCAATACAATATTTAGCCCCTTGCGCGATAGCGATATCTTCAAGCTGGCAATAGAGTTGCTCACATAGCCCTTGCCGCCTGAATGGGGCGAGTACTGCTGCTCGGGTAACAAAGCATGTGTGTTCTTTAATGTGTTTCACCGGTTTGCAGAAGCGTGTTGCTAATTTTTCAAAATTGAATGGGGCGTCACTGAGATACTCCCCTTCGCGCCGAAAAATACCTCGGACTGTCGCAATGGTTTGCTGATTTTGGGTTGCCATGAGTAAAATTGAGCGTTTGTTATCGTAGGGGTCTTGATAGGTTTTTTGTACTTCATTGGCCCAGCGGGTATCGCCCAGTTCTTGGCTGAATACTTGATAACGAAGTTGATAGACTTGACGTTGTAGCTCAGGTGTTGCAGCAGGGTGAATTTGAATGTCACTGTTTAGTTTGTATTGTGGGGCTGCAGTCATCGAAGCGTACTCTTGTTTTCATGGTTATCTCATAATTCAAGTTCAAACTCGGTGAGTTTCAAGGCAAATTGTGAGTGAGCTGATGAACGGTTTAGCTAAAATCTACTTAAAGCAGTGGAAACTACGGTGCAGCCTAGGGTATTTTACTTGGGCGGTTGCTGTGATCATCTCTTGCATCAAACTGGAACACTCCTTTAATATAACTAGGCCTCTAAAAAATAATAATAAAAAAGGAAGCTAATCATGACAACTGTGTCAGAATCTGATGTGTCCGTGCTCGGGTACAATTTACAACAAGTCACTCAACACCTCGCGAAACTAGAGCAAGAATCCAAATTGCAGGCCGATAAGAGAGTGCGTGAAGATAAAACCAAACGTTGGTTTTACGGGTTAGTGGGTGTGATGTTTGCTTTTTTTGCTGCGATTGGCTTTCAGATGGTGCACTCTTTAATGGGGGACATGGGCAAGCTTGCCGGTGGTTTTGAAAAGCACATGAGTAACATGTCCCACATGATGACCAATATGGATCACTATATGGGCGATATGGCGGTAGATATGAGTCATATTCAGTTGATGTCTAAAAATATGACCAGCATGAAGCAAGATATGGGGAATATGTCTCAGAACCTGCAAGTTATGGTGAGTATGACCAATGATATTCGTCGCATGGAAGTCTCTTTCCGGGATGTTGTGGACAAGGTTGGGCAAATGAACCAGTCGATGAGTGTGATGAACCATGGGGTCGGTCGCTTAAGTAACAATGTGGCGGGTATGAGGAATGATACTCATGACCTTGCATCGCCGATGCGTTGGATGCCATTTAATTAGAATTCTTGCTACCCCAACGCCGTTAATTGACTATGCTTAACGGTAGTGGTGCTGAGTCGACAGCACTAGCTTGAGTATTTTGCACAGAGAGTGTTGCTGTTTGCAAAATATTAGAGTGTATCGGAATATGTTGATATGCTAAAATAATAACTACAATTAAGCATAAAGATATGAAAATGAATAAACAACGTATTGCTGTGTTCGCAGCGCTATTCTTTTTTTCTGGTTTATCCCAGGCTAAAGTGAAAACCTATGGCTCTGTTCAAGCTGAGTACACCATCGAAGATCGTGATGGTTTAAGCAGTGAGCAAGGTGTTGATGATAATTTGCGCTCTAAATTAGGGTTCAAAGTCACTGAAAAAATAGGCCGTGGTTTTAAAGCGGCTGCAGTGATTGAGGTGCAAGTAAACAGCGCAGGTGATAGAGGTGTCAATAACCGGCAGATGTGGGTTGGCTTGTCGCATAAAAAATTAGGCTTTTTAGGTGCGGGTGCGTTGCATTCTCCTTACAAGAATAGTGGTGCTAAAATTGATCCTTTTTGGTTTACAGCATTAGAAAGCCGAGGTGCTGGTGGTATGTCGACAGCGGTCGGTTCTGCCAATCGAAATGTGAATGGTGGTGTTAATGGTATTTTAGGTCACACAGGGTTTATTCAAAGTGGCTTGTTCTATCGCTCGCCAGCGTTTTTCCATACCCGTTTAGAAATTGGTTTGTCTCCTGATGAAAAGGCCAATGGTGTTGTTGATGGCGAGTCTGCAGGTTCAAGTGATGGTGATGATAATGACTATATTATTGCCCTAACCTATGAGAAAGATGACCTTTGGTTGTTTGCGACATACGCTAAAAATAACGTTGAAAATGTGGACGATGAAGTGGCTTATAAAATCGCTGCACAATATAAATGGGGTCAGCATACTTTTACCGCCCAACGTGAATGGGTGAAAAATGCATTTGCTTTAGATGGTGGTCGGCTGATTACCGGCAGTGCTGATGATAATTTCTCATCAGTGGCTACGGGTAAAGATGGCAAGTTTTGGTTTTTAGGGTATCAGTACAAGCTGGGTAACAATATTTTCGTGGTGCAAGCAGGTGAAAATGACTCAGAGATTGATTCTGATTACTATGCGGTTGGTATGATTCATAAATTTAGTGCTTTAACGAAAATGTTTGCAGGTTTTACCGCCAGTGAAAATAGCCCGCTTCGGGATCGTCAGGCTTTCTCTATTGGGTTGCGAAAAGACTTTTAATTGTTTTCTTTTTTTGCCTTAAACTTGATGCAGCTTAAAGCGGTAACGTCTGGCAGCAAAAAAATAAGTCATCCTCTACTTTTCTTGTGCTGAGTTTTGGTGGTTCTGTGTAGCTTTGAACTAGCCGGGCTGTATAGGGCGTAAATAGTGTGTTGTTGATAGGACAGTGTGTCTTGAACAAACTATATCTCCCTAATTTTAACCTCCAGACAAGATCCGCTTCATATGGCCAACCATATCTTTCAGGCTGTTTTCTTTAATGGTTTGCATCAGCTCTCCTACCTTAAAGGGATGGTGATGCTCGTAAGCGACGCCCATCTGAGGCATATCAGCAAGACCCGTTTCGCGAGCGTGCTCCACAAACCCTTTGTTCTTCCAGAAGAAGGCGCCAGGCATCGTGGTTGGAATGACCAATACATAAAACAATATTCTTCCTAAGTAGGCCATGGTAAGTGTTGATATAACGAGTAGACTTGCAAAAATGCTGCTGTAAAGTCCATCAATGCCGATATTGAATAATGTCACAGCCGTTACTATGTTTACCCCAAGCAAGATATTTCTTAGCAGATAAACTTTGCCAAAGGTGGTTGTTTGCTCATAGTGAGCAGCCCCTGCTTCTCCTTCTCCAGAGGTTAAGTAACGGCGGTGAGCAATTAAGCCAATGGTTTCTATGGCTAAACCTGCTAATACAATGGCTGATAATACCTTAGACAACGCTAGTGTGTTGCTTAGAAATGGAAGGCTTAGTAAGCCGAGTAATACGCCACCCAGTGAGAGCATAGTGCCATAAAAGGTCGTGCCTGTTTGCCAGTGATTCCAGTAAGGGCGGGCAGGAATACGATACAACTTATACATATAATACGAGCCAAGCACTAAACCAATCATCGCTGTAAAAGCCAGTAAAAATTGAATGACATTAATCACTGAGCCTGAAAAGAATGAGAAGAAGGTCAATGCTGCTAAAGCCCCGAAGAACAAGCTCACACCTGCAATTTCTCGGCTTAATGGTGAGTGTCTTAGGTTGTTAAAGCCTCGATAAAACCGGTGTGGTTTACCTAGGTGCATATTGAGTTTGAATAAACCATAGCCAATTAAACCGACAATAATACACAGTATGGGTAAATAGGCGTTGCTATTGGCAATAGCATTAATCGGGCTTGAAGCTAAAAAGGCACTGATAAAAAAGAACAAAAAGACGCCCATGACCGCTTGTGCCGATAAGGTGAAAACCACGTGTGCATTTTCATGAGAGTGGAAAATTTTCCCCCAGTTCCAATGCTTTTTAACACCATGTTTCTTGTCGACGACAGGCAGGTATCGGCCCTCTTTTTCATCATTTTTATGGTATTTCACCGGAATGGAATCGGTACGTGTGACTTCCCTTTGCATGCTCCTGGTTTGTTGGAATCGAATATTAGGGTGGGTGATATCTGTTCTTGGAAAGCCTGGAATGTCGACTTTTGTTTGAGTGCGTCCTTCAGGGGTATTTTCAATCACGCCGAAGTCGAGCGCATTACCTAGACAAGAGGCAACACAAGCAGGTTTTAACCCAACTTCTAAGCGGTCTACACACATATTGCACTTGCTGACTTCACCTTGTACCGGGTCAAGTTGAGGCGCATTGTAAGGGCAAACCCAAGTACAGTAACCGCAGCCAAAACAAATATCAGGGTCTTGAAGGACGGCGCCATACTCTGCAAATTTGGTGTACGCGCGAGTAGGGCAACCTTTTAAGCAAACAGGGTCATCACAGTGGTTACAGGCCATTGAAATGTTCATGCGTTGGTAGGCGGGATAACTGCCACCTTCGACAAAACCGACAGAGCGAAACGAGATATGGCTGGGAACGTCGTTCTTTTCACTGCAAGCCGCTTCACAGGCATGGCAGGCAATGCAGTTATCCGCATTAAAGAAAAAGCCATGTTGCTTATAGCGATTTGGGTTGTCACCAATGCCATCATCATTGTTGATGTTGAGGCTTTTGTCTCTAAGGTCACTGCCTTCTGGTGTGGTTTCAATGTTTAAACCATAGCGGTTGGTGTCTTTGGTTTCTGTGTCCCAAAGTTTGGCGTATTGGGGTTCATCACTACGAACTTTAAACATCAGAATTTCCTCGATTCTTTGTTCAATAAAGCAGCCGCTTTTTGGTCGCTAATGGGTTCTAAGCGTATCGCCTGCTGTTTATACGCAGGCTGGCGTGAGTAGGGGTCTAATAAACCGAGTGTGAGTCGGTTGGCGCAATCATGGAAATGAAATGGGATGAACACTGCATTTTTGCTGACTCTATCTGTGCATTGCGCCATCACCACGGCATCGGATCGACGGGAAATAACTCGAACATATTCCCCATGTTGAATGCCTAACGCTTGAGCGGCATCAGGGTTGATCTCCATAAAGGGCGTGGGGCTGTATTTATTGTTGTTAGCGACTTTTCCGGTTTTGGTTCGGCCATGGAAGTGCTCGACTAGGCGACCTGTGTTTAACCAAAAAGGATACTCTTCATCAGGCACTTCATTGTTATTGATAAAGGGCAGTGGAATTAACTTCGCACGTTTATCTGGGTAGCTAAACGTGGTTGATTCTGTGTAAAGTCGTTTGCCACCTTGTGGTGGTATTTCGCCCGCATCGGCTTGTTCTTTGGTGTACGGCCATTGAATGCCGCGCTGTTTTTCAATTAAGTCATGGTTCATGCCTGAGATATTAACTAGGCGCCCTTTAGACAGTTCACCCATTTCTAAAAATATGTCGGCAGATTTTTCAGGGAAATTCACGGCATCGCCATTTTCAGCATTGAAGCGTTTGGCTACTTCATTAAAAATCCATAAATCTGACTGAGAGTTGCCTGGCGCATCGGTTACTTTTCTGACAATGTTGACTCGGCGTTCAGTATTGGTAAAACACCCTTCTTTTTCTGCCCAGGTAGCAGCAGGTAAATACATGTGTGCGTACTGGGTGGTTTCTACGTCTGCATAGGAATCTTGAACCACAAGGAAATCCAGCTTTTCTAAGGTTTTACGGATTCGTTCTGTATTGGGCATTGAACTCATGGGGTTGGTGGCAATTAACCACAGCCCTTTGACTTGCCCTGTTTCAATGGCAGGGTAAATATCGGTGTGCACTAAGCCGCGTTTCTTGGGGAAGAACTCAGGATCAACATTCCAGAACTGTCCAATCTCTTCTCTGTTTTCGGGAACTTCAAGTAAGCGATAGCCAGGTAAGCCTGAACAAGACGACCACTCTCTTGTGCCCATGGCATTGCATTGGCCAGTAATGGATAAGCTTGTGCCGCCAGGTTTGCCAATGTTACCGGTACAAAGGCTGAGATTGTTAATACCAACCACGCCATCGGAGCCGTGGGTACTTTGGTTAATCCCCATTGTCCAAATGCTCATCGCAGCGCCTGCTTTCGCGTAGAGTCTCGCGACAACACGAATGGTGCCTTCATCAATGCCACAAATTTTGGCTGCGGTGATTGGGTCGTAGTTCGCCACTTCGGCTTTTAACTCATCCAGCCCATTGGTATTGGCTTCAATATAGTCTTTGTCTTCTAAGCCTTCGGCAAAAATAACATTGAGCATGGCATTTTGTAACACGATATCTGTACCCGGTGTGATGGGTAAATGAATGTCGGCCATTTGGGCATACATGGTGACTCGTGGGTCAATCACGATTAATGGGAAACCACGTTTTTCTTGGGCTTCTTTCATACGCCAGTAAATAATGGGGTGCTGTTCAGGTAAATTCGAGCCCCATGCAATTAATAAGTCGGTATGTTCAAAATCTTCATAGCAACCGGGTGGGCCATCTGATCCAAAGGAGCGTTTATAGCCAGATACTGCTGATGCCATACATAATGTTGTGTTGCCATCATAGGTGTTGGTGCCGATTAAACCTCTTGTCAATTTACCTAAAGTATAAAACTCTTCCGTCAGGAGTTGTCCAGTTGAGAGAATGGCGAAAGAATCTGGGCCATGTTTTTCCTGTATGCTACGAATTTCTTTATGCACCCTATCTAGGGCGGTATCCCAAGTTGTCTCTTGGTAGTCTTCATGAAACTCGTTACGCATTTTAGGTTGATCACCTCGTCCTGCTGAGGTGAATAGTTCATGTTCGAAAATGCCTTTGACGCAGAGCTTTCCTCGATTAACATCTGCACCACCAACGCCTCTAGATGCGACAGGTTTGCCCGCTTCATTGACACCAATTTCAATCGCGCAGCCTGTAGAGCAGTAGCCGCAGGTAGCGTATTTCCAGTCTTTAACTTGCTTATCAGCAATTTTGATGGGGTTCTTTTTGTAGCGGCCAAATAGCATTTAATCGATCCTATTGTGGGTTTTTCAAGTAGACAATGGCATTTTCAACTTTGGTTTCAAAAACGTTTGTACAACCTTCGTCTGCGCCTAAAGCTTCACCATTGGCTAAGTTGATCTTCCAGTTATGTAGCGGGCAGGTTACTGTCGTACCGTGCATAATCCCTTGAGACAATGGGCCGTCTTTGTGTGGACAGGCATCTTTAATCGCAAAGACACTGTCATCCGTGCCGCGAAATACGGCAATACTGAAACTGTCTGTTTTGACGACGCGTGAACCCAGCACTGGAATGTCCGATAATGGGGCAATTTCTATCCATTTACTCATGTTATTAACTCCGGTGACGAAGCAAAGGGGGCTTTGCTTCGTGTGTTGTTTGGTTGATTTAAGCGGTCGTAATTTTAATTGATTTAAATTCGTTGGCATCTTTGCCGTCGGCATGTTGCTTCCATGGGTCATCTTGAGAAAAGCTTTGTCCGTGTAGGAAGCGTTCGTGTAATACTTTACGGTTTGCCTCATCCTCTACAATGGCCGCTTTAATGCTTGAGAGGCCGACTCGTTCAACCCAAGGTGCGGTTCTTTCTAAATAGTGAGCGTCTTCACGGTACATCTGTGAAAAGGCACCACAATACTCAAGCACTTCTTCTTCCGTTTTTACCTTGGCTAAGAAATCAGTTACCCGTACTTTAATACCACCATTACCACCAACATGTAATTCATAACCTGAGTCGACACAGACAACGCCAAAATCTTTAATGGTCGCTTCCGCGCAGTTTCTAGGGCAACCAGACGCGGCAATTTTATATTTGTGTGGCATCCAAGAACCCCATGTGAGTTCTTCAAGTTTAATACCAAGCCCGGTGGAGTCTTGGGTGCCAAATCGGCACCAGTCACTACCAACACAGGTTTTTACCGTACGCAGTGCTTTACCATAAGCATGACCTGAAACCATTCCTGCCGTATTAAGATCTTCCCAAATTTCTGGTAATTGTGCTTTATCTAAGCCAAATAATGCGATGCGTTGGCCACCCGTTAAGGTGATTTGTCGTACATCGTATTTGTCCGCGGCATCGGCAATGGCACGCAATTCATCGGCGGTACAAATACCGCCGAACATTCTTGGAATAACCGAAAATGAACCATCTTTTTGGATATTGGCATGAGCACGTTCATTAATGAAGCGGGATTGTGCATCATCTTTGTACTCACCAGGCCAGCTGCAAAGTAAGTAGTAGTTCAAAGAGGTTCTACAAGCAGGGCAGCCATCGGGTGTTTTCCAATTGAACTGGTCCCTAACCGCCTGCATGGTTTTCAGTGCGTTTGCATCAATACCTGCACGAATTTCATCGTGTGAGTGTTCAGTACAGCCGCAAAGTGGTTTTTTACTAGGCGCTTCTGAATAATCACCACCCACGGTGTGGGCTAAGATGGACTCAACCAAACCCGTACAAGATCCGCAAGAAGCAGATGCTTTGGTATGCGCTCGAACGTCGTCTAGTGTGAAGAGTTTTTTATCGTTAATGGCGTCAAGAATGTCGCCTTTGCAAATACCATTACAGCCACAAATTTCTGCAGTGAGTGGCATGTTGGCAATGCGAGTTTCTTCACCATGACCTGAGTCACCTAAGTGGGCTTGGCCGAATAATAAAGTGGATCTAAAGTCGGCAACGTTAGTGCCATCTTTCATCATTTGGAAGTACCAAGTACCATCAATGGTATCGCCATATAAAACAGCGCCAATAAGGATGTTATCTTTGAGGACAATTTTCTTGTAGCTGCCACTGGCAACATCCTGGAAGACCAGCTCTTCAGTTGTGTCATCACCAATGAAGTCACCGGCAGAGAATAAATCAATGCCTGTGACTTTTAACATGGTTGATGTCACGGTGCCTTCGTAGCGAGCAATGCCAAATTCAGCTAAATGGTTGGCTGCGACTTTGGCCTGTTCAAATAAAGGGGCAACTAAGCCGTAGGTTGTGCCTCGGTGCTGAACACATTCTCCAACGGAGTAAATATTTGGGTCAAAAGTTTGCATGGTGTCGCTGACAACGATGCCACGTTCACAATGCAGTCCTGATTCTTGGGCCAAGTTAAAGTTAGGTTTGATACCCACGGCCATGACCACTAAATCGGTTGCGATGTAATCCCCATTTTTGAACGTTAGGCCTGTGACCCTGTCATCACCATTAATTTCGTCTGTGGCATGGCTCATTAAGAATTTCATGCCAGAGGCTTCTAATGAGGTTTTTAGCATTGCAGCTGCAGGGCCATCTAGTTGGCGTTCCATTAGGCGATCCAGTAAATGGACAACGGTAACGTCCATACCTTGCTTCATTAAACCGTTAGCGGCTTCCAAACCAAGTAGGCCTCCCCCAATAACAACGGCTTTTTTGTGTTTGCTGGCAATGTCGATCATGGTGTCAACGTCTGCGATATCCCTAAATCCAATAACGCCTTCTTTATCCGCGCCGGGCAGCGGTAACATGAATGAGGTAGAGCCAGTTGCAACCAGTAGTTTGTCATAAGGTTCTGTGGTGCCGTCATCTGCAACCACTTCGCGTTTGATGCGATTGATCTCAGTGACTTTTTTACCTTTATGTAAGGTAATGCCGTTGTCGATATACCACTGCTCATCATTGAGCATAATTTGCTCAATGGTTTTTTCATTGGCCAGCACTGGCGAAAGCATAATTCGGTTGTAGTTGCCGTATGGCTCTTCGCCAAAGACAGTGATATTGTATTTTTCAGGCTCTAGCTTGAGTAATTCTTCTAGTGCTCTAACGCCTGCCATACCATTACCAATCAATACTAGGTTTGCTTTCATCTACCGAAACTCCTTAATATGTTTTACCTCCTGTTGCACAGGGTGTGCCAATATCACGGTGGGTACTCTTTGGAGGGAATTTCGCCTTGGGGCACTGACTTTGTCTGGTGTAAGGTGTTGATATTTAGTAGGAAAATATTTTAAGCAATTACGTGGTGTTTGGTGTGTTTGCACCATTATGTGCTCTGTGAAAAAATGCGGAGCTATTTTGGAACAGTGGTATTATTTGTTGCACTTATTTGGTGCGATATGGAGTGTAAAGTGTCGGATAAAGCAAAAGTATTGATTTTGGTTGTTGTGATTATTGCTGCTGCAGCATTTTTAAAGCTGCGTCATTTAAAAGGCGGGGATACTTATGATAAGTCGCCGCGCTATGTTGAGCCAGTTGTAGAGCCTAAAGTGGCAGAGTAAATTTTTCCCATAAAAAAGGCCTACAAGATATCTTGTAGGCCAATCCATCACAAATCGTTTAGAAGAGGTTGGGGTTAGCGAACCTCTAATTCATTAATTAAGAACCAGCGTCCAAATTTACCGTAGTTAAGTGTGACTAGCATGTATTGTGCTCTTGTTTCGGCAAAACTGATGGTGGTATCACCAGTGACTGTTTCTTGAGCAATGCTCTGCCAGCTACTGCCATTCCAGATCCATACGGTGACTAAACCGGCATAGTTGGTGCCTAACCAGTCAATGCTGACTTCGCTGAATGACTTGGCAGTACCAAAGTTGGATTGTATCCAGTCTTGGGTGTTGCTGCTCCAAAGGCCTGGTGAAGCCCAAAATGTCGCGCTATTACCATCTTTTAATTTTTCTGGTAAATAGGAACTACTGTAGTTTCTTGAGCTGATAACACTTGCGGTTAGCATTAAGTTATCACCTGTTGGAGTAGGTTCTGGGGTAGGTGTTGGAGTTGTGTCACCGCCGCCAGTATCTCCGCCAGTATCTCCGCCATTGTCATCTGTTGTACAAGCAGTCCAGTTACCCGGAACGTTTACAGCGTCATAAGACTCTTGAATGGCTGTCCATTCAGCTGAGCATTCGCCAAATAATGTTTCAGCAGAGCTTGCGAGTAGTGTTCTTGCTGAGGTGAAGCCTGTGCTGCTGGTGAATTGGTTGGTATTAGCGTGGTAGTAAATTTTAAGGGCTTTTTCTATGCCAATGCTAGGAACTGTATTGCTTGTTGCACCGCTTGGGTGTTTGCCACCGTCTGAGACTAGCGCAAATGCAAGGTTCATGATGCCACTATTGGTATGGACGTAGCCATTGTCTGGGCAGTTTGAGCTGCTAGAGCAAGTGCCGCGTTTGTTGTAGTCGTCTTTACTGTTGCCATCTGCCGTTGGGTTGTTCATGACCCTTTTATAAGCCCGGGTTTGAGCTGAGTCTTCACCAATGGTCCAAGTATCGCTATTGCTTTTGATGCCACCTGAAGGGTTGCCATTCGCGGTACCACCAGATTTAGACCATGCTTCTGCACCCGCACCAAAAATATCAGACATCGCTTCGTTGATTGCACCTGATTCATTTTGGTATTTAAGATTACTTTCAGTTGAGGTGACACCGTGGGTTAATTCGTGTGCGGTAATGTCTAATGCGCCAGCAGGGTTAACTAAATTACTACCACCTTCACCAAATACCATTTGGTTGTGAGGTGCGCCTAAAAAGACGGCATTGTCGCCACTACAGCTGCCTTGGCCAAAATCGAAAGTGCCATGAACTGCTGAACGTAGGCGAATGCCTTTACCATCTAGTGAGTCACGGTTTAAAAATTGATTGTAAAAATTGTAAGCAATTCCGGTGTGTTTATAGGCATCTTGTGCATGTTGATCTGTGCTTGTAGAACCTGACTCACCAAACAGTAATTTGCCGGGTAGTTCGTTTCCAGATTTTAAGCAGTTATTAGACATATCATAAATTTGTCGGTCTAGGCTGCTGTGGATGTTGGTAATGGTGTTTAAAACTTGTGCGGTATTGGCATCGACAAAAATGGTGTCTAGATGAGTGCCATCCGTTGTGCTTGAGTACTCAACAATGGTTTTGTAGGCAAGAACAGGGTTGCCGTCTGCAATGAAGACTTGAAGCTCAGGCTCAGTGTGAATAGTGATGCCATTAGAGTCAGGCGTGTTTGTGTTTTGAATAGCAGAGGTGACCGCATCTCGACCGGCTAATTGCGGGGTGGTATCAATGTCGATGTTGTTGTCAAAAAAACCTTGAACGGTTTCTAGCTGATCTTTGCTATTAGAGGAGACAACAATTTCTCGGCCATCCACTTTTAAACCATTAAAGGTCTGTTGAAACTTGAAAAAGGTATTGCCGAGTTGGTCATGTTTGGCGTTGATTAGCTGGGTGTCGTCTCCAGCATTCATACCAAAGTGATCTCTACCGGCTTCATTGAGTAAACGTTTGGCGCTGTCAGCATCTTCTATTTTTATGATTAGGTCAGCAGCCGACTTCATGAACGCGTGTTCGCCATTAGCATGTTGTTTGGTTTGCTGTTCAAAAAAAGCCTCTGCAGTTTCAGCAGTGTAGCTTTCGCCTGCTTGTGGAATAAATAGGGCTTCGGGGGATGGAATACCACTGAGCATGGTATCTGTGTTAAAGCTTGGTGTTTGCTTAGTGTTGTTCGACTTGTTCGACGGTTGCTTTTGTTCAGGAGTAACGCCCGTGTTTTGAGCTACTTGCTCAGGCTGTGACCCAGATAACCCAAGAAATAGGCCGCCGCTGATGGCTGCAATGGCTAACGCTAGTTTGGTTTGATGAGGCATGCTGTTGCTCCCGTATATATTCTGATGACAACTTTTTGTTGTCTATGTAACGAACTATAGAGTGAAGTCGGTAGGTTGTCATGAGGGAGGCGATGACTGGTATGCTAGGTGGGATAATTGGTGTTATTTAGAGAGTTATGGGTTGCTAATGTAATTGAATTTTCAATGGGTTATGGGAAATGCCCTAGGTGAAACCTAGGGCAAGGTATTGCTATTGGATGTGGCTGTCACCAACGGTTAAATCTCGTTTTGCGGTTGAGATGGTAATCGTGAAGCCGGCAACAACATCTAAGATGCTGAGCATCATCAACAAGAAGAATGTGTCATTCCCACAGACGTCTACAACTAAAAACTCGATGATATAAATGACAAAAACAATCATTGATAAGGTGTGGTCAATCACGGTGGCAACTGAGGTCTTGGTTGCTTTTAAAATCTCAATGTAGAGAATAACAACACCTAAAAAGAGCAATAAGGTTGATGTAGAGAATTGTACCGTTGCTTCGGATATGAGGGGCAGCGTAAATAGGGTTGCGTTTAAATCGACACCAGAAAAAGCGATGATGTTATATAAGATAAGGATAAAGATGAAAAAAGGTACGAATCGCAAGGCCGCCATAGGGTTTCCCTTTGTAGTTTAAGTAAGATGAGGTCAGTGTAGCACTTCTTTGTCTGCACTAAAAAGGGATGGCCGATTTTGTGATTGCAACGAGGGCAATATAGGCTAAACAAGCAAAAGAGGCGGCAATGCCAACGAGTTTACTTGGCAAGCTTTGGCATCGTTTAAAGAAGATAACACCAAGGCCAATATAGACCAAAACGGCGATGAGTTTGGCTAAGACCCAAGTGTGTTCAGTTGGGTAAAGCTCAGTACTGACGATTAACGAAATACCACTGATTAATAATAAGGTGTCATTAACGTGCGGCAGAATTTTGAGTAATGTCTTTTGGCGCAGAGGGTGATTTAAAAAGTGGAGAATGGCGCGAAAGCTGAAAAGGCCGATGGTAATGGCAACGGTGGCAAGATGAAAGTGTTTAAGTGCTGTGTAACTGATCATGGCAGGCGTCCGTACAAATAAAAGTTGCAGTGTAACGACCTGAGGTGGTTTTTCAAGCTTTTACGCTTGGTTTAAGATTTTCTCATTATGCTGATTAGCACCAATGTTTTTTGTAATTGCAATAGCAATACCGGCAATGGTGATGCTGAGTAATGCGCTTAAGCCAATCATAATTACAAGACTAACGGTTTCCATGTCTCTTCCAATCAATTCCGAAGTGGGCGTAGTATAGATCATTAGAGGAGAATAATATAGTGATTATTTTATTTTCAGTAAGTCCGCTTGGTTTGGGCAAAAATCAATGTCTTGATTTTGTGTGTTATCGAAAAATGCGTCATCACATTCGTGGTGGGCTTGGCAGTTTTGGCATTGTTTGATGTTGTTTTCAATGTCGACGATGGATTGGGTATGAATGTACTTGTGCTGGTCAATATTTAAATAGTTCAGCATTTTACTCAGTCTTAGCGCGTTTAATCTTTTCGCTAAAGCTTGGTGAAAGCTTTCGGAAGAAGTACTACTGCTATAGATCGCGCTGGCCACACCGAAAAATGTGACTGTGAGTACGAGCCCTACTAAAGCTAAAACAATGATGCTAATGATGTTCATAATTCCTCCTCAATTCTCAAGAGGGAATATAAGTCATGACGGTGTCACTGTGGTTGATGTAGGTCAGCTTTGTTGGAACTAGTTCGGTACTTTACGTTGCGCTGGGGTTTGTCCTTGGTGAACGTTTTTTGCAATGGCCAAAGTGAGCTTTGCAATGGTACTGGTTAAAATAAATCCAAAAGCGCAAATAACAATCAGTGTGATGGTATTCATTGATGTATCCCCTGTGATGTTCGGTCAACATGGCCGTTAGGGATAACTATGGTTTATTCGCTGATAAATAAATGCGACTAAGGTCACACTCAGGTTTTAATTATCACGAATTGTAATGTTTTGTGATCGCTGTCTCATTATTTCAAAATGTTCTTGATTGATCTTTAAAATGGGAATATATTCCCATTTAAGATTAAATAACAACAGGAGCAAGATGATGAAAATAAGAATGATGTTAGTCATGGGGTTATCCACGGCGTTAATAGGCTGTATGGCACAGGAAGCTGGTAGGCCTAGCGCTCTGCCAAAGGTGAGTTCTGCAGCGGCAGTGCTCGTAAGCCCAATGAGTGCACCTGTACCTGTAAGTGTGAGTCAAGAGAGCTACCAGGAGCTGCCTGAAAATCGAGTTAAGTCAGCATCCACCTCACCTGTTTCAACCTTTAGTATTGATGTGGATACAGGAAGTTATGCGCTGGTTCGGCGGGATCTCTCTTTAGGTGTGCTGCCAAGTAAGCACGCGGTTAGGGCAGAAGAGATGATTAACTATTTTAGCTATGCATACGAGGCACCTAGTGCTGACCCCTTTGCGGTAAGGTATGAGTTGAGTGAAACCCCATGGAATAAAGACACCGTATTATTAAAAATTGGTATCAAAGGTGAAGAGGTGGCTCAAGCCGCACTCCCTGATAAAAACTTGGTTTTTCTGTTGGATGTTTCAGGCTCAATGTCTTCTGCAAATAAGTTACCGTTGTTAGTGAGTGCCTTGAAAATGCTCAGCAAACAGCTGACTGCAAAAGATCGTGTTGCCATTGTGGTCTATGCCGGAGATACCGGTGTTGTTTTAGAATCAACACCGGGTAATGAAGTGGCGACAATTCATCGCGCTTTATCAGAATTAAGTGCCTCAGGCTCTACCAATGGGGCTGCTGGGATTCAGTTGGCCTATCAAATCGCACAACAAAACTATATTAAAGCTGGAATCAATCGCATTCTGTTGGCCACAGATGGGGATTTAAATGTGGGGGAAACCAATATTGGTACATTGAAAGAGTTGGTTGCAAAGAAGCGTCAACAAGGTATTTCTTTAACCACCCTTGGTTTTGGTCAAGGTAATTATAATGATCATTTAATGGAGCAAATCGCAGATGTTGGCAATGGTAACTATGCCTATATTGATACCTTAAAAGAGGCTCGGAAAGTCTTGGTTGAGCAAATGTCGGGCACCTTTCATACCATTGCCCAAGATGTAAAAATTCAAGTGGAGTTTAATCCTGACCAAGTGTCAGAGTATCGTTTGATTGGTTACGAAAATAGAGTGTTAAATCGTGAAGACTTTAATAACGATAAAGTGGATGCAGGCGATATTGGCGCAGGGCATACCGTGACGGCATTATATGAATTGGCCTTAAAGGGCAGTAAAGGGCTAGCAATGGATCCACTTCGATATTCAAATGAGGCATCAAACCGACGCCCTGAAAGCCATTCGGATGAATTGTTGTTTGTTAAAATGCGCTATAAACAACCCGGTGATAGCCAAAGCCTGCTGAAGTCTTGGGCAATTTCTAAAACAGACATTGTCTCGGCTGAAAAGGCGAGTAAGGATTTTAATTTTTCTGCTGCAGTGGCCGCTTTTGCACAAAAATTATCCCATAGCCAATATATTCAATCGTATGACTATCAGGATATTGTGCACTTAGCGAAAGATAATTTGGGAGTCGACCAATATGGGTTTAAAGCTGAGTTTGTACAGTTGATTGAATTGGCTGATGGTTTGGCTGAGCCTAAGGTCGTCGGTTTGTGATAGCATGCGCTCATGACTGAACAAAGTATTCAAAAAACACTGGCGCAGGCCAGTGTGATGATTTTGAAACCACTCATAAAACTATTGCTGCGCTACGGGATTAGCTATCAGGCATTCTGTGAGCTAGCCAAGCGTGCTTATATAGATGTTGCCACTGAAGACTTTGCCCTGCCGGGTAAAAAACAAACCATTTCACGTATATCCACCATTACCGGTTTATCTCGCAAGGAGATCGCCCGCGTAAATGCGTTGCCTGAGCCACAATTGGCCATTGCTGACGGCCCGGTAAACCGTGCCGCACGTGTCATTCATGGTTGGGGAAGTGATACACATTACCTTAATTCAAAAGGTCAGCCTAAAGATTTACCTTTTGAGGGTGAATATGGGTTTGCAGCATTGGTGAAGACCTACAGTGGTGATATTAGCGCTAAAACGATTGCGGATGAATTGGTGCGAACCCAGAGTGTGGTCTCATTGCCAAACCATCAGTTACGTTTGCAGCTTAATGCGTATGTCCCGAGTCAAAGCGAAGCGCAAACGGTGCAAATTCTCGGTTCGGACGTGGCTGACTTGATTGCCACCATTGGCCACAATGTGGTGGCTGATGATGCGCCATATTTTCAACGAAAAGTCAGTTACCATAATATTAGTGAGTCTAGTTTAATGCCTTTGCAACAGGCGTTATCTGAACAAGCGCAAGGGCAGCTTGAAGCGCTGCGGGATACTTTTAAAACAGTCGCTAGTAGTGCTGCCATAGAGGATCGTCAGTACCGGGTTGGCGTAGGTATTTATTATTTTCAAGCAGAAACCATTAAGGAGTCAGGATGTTCCTCAGACAATTAATATTGATTGGGCTGCTTTTCATGCAGGGGTGTAATAGTTCGAGAGGACCTGCATCACCATCGGCAGTTCTGATACCCGATGTAGCGAGTGAAGCACCTCAAGTGGTGCCTGCCGCTGAGACCCCCAAGCCGACATTGCAGAAAACGATGCCTTGTAAACATAATGACCCAAGTGATTTGGACGGGGGGATTACGGGAACAGGTCATGAGGGGTGTTTATCGACAGGGTCAGAATTGCAACAGTAGTCGTTCAGCCCTTGATACCTAGCGCAAGCATCTTCATAATCAGCCCCACGTAAATAATCTCTGAACGCGAATGAGTTTGGGAATTTGTCTTTTTCTGAGATGTAACTTTTTGTTATATCAAGACTTTGTGACGTAAACCATGAACATTACAGTCAGTGAACTAATTGTCAGATTTATGGAAAAGCTGGGCATCCAACATATTTTTGGGATGCCTGGCGCGCATATTCTGCCGGTTTACGATCAAATTTATCATTCTAGTATTCAAAGTATCTTAGTAAAACACGAGCAAGGTGCCTCGTTTATGGCCGGTGGCTACGCGAGGGCATCGGGCGGTATCAGTGCCTGCATTACCACCGCTGGGCCAGGAGCTACGAACCTTGTGACAGGGGTGGCCAATGCCTTTGCCGATAAGCAGCCCATCTTAGTGATCACAGGTGAAACCTCCACTCACATCTTTGGAAAAGGGGGGCTGCAAGAAAGCTCTGGTGAAGGCGGCAGTATTGATCAATCTGCGTTGTTCAGTGGCATTACTAAATACCATAAAATCATTGAACGTACTGACTATTTGGGCAATGTGTTGAACCGCGTAGCAAAGATTTTATTATCGCCTAACTCCGGCCCTGTGATGCTCAGTATTCCTTACAATGTG
>Ga0233435_1001817_pt1 | contig 19562 bp, 20 predicted proteins | sample SI_122_August201_3_FD_182735 | JGI IMG/M metagenome (GOLD analysis project Ga0233435, IMG submission 182735) | Seawater microbial communities from Saanich Inlet, British Columbia, Canada - SI_122_August2016_135_MG | ecosystem: Environmental > Aquatic > Marine > Inlet | place: Canada: British...
AAATTAGAGACTGGAGCCATATTACAGAAGTATGGCTAAATCCTCCAAAAGATATCCGTGCTGAAGAGCTTGTTTTATTGAAAGCAGCATGAATAAAACGGACAACTACCTTGACAAACACCGCAATAAGCTGTTTTTATTTTTGGTAAATAAATAACTTTAATATCCTCTAAAAGTTCATTATACAGTTTACCAATCTCTCTTTTTCTTTGAACAATTTTATCTATTTTCTCAAGTTGTGCCACGCCGATCGCTGCTTGCATGTTTGTCATTCGATAATTACACCCCAATTCCTCATGAATAAATCTATCTGTGCCAAAACAAAGGTTTCTAAAGTTTTTTGCTCTTTCGTCTAACAATTTATCATCGCAAAGCACCATACCACCCTCGCCTGTTGTAATTTGCTTATTAGGGTAAAAACTAAAAATACTTACATCGCCAAAACTACCACATTGCATACCTTTGTAAACCTGGCCTATCATTTGAGCTGCGTCTTCAATAATTTTTAAATTGTATTTTTTTGCTAATTCTAAGATAGGATCAATGTCAACTGTTAATCCAAAAATATGAACGATCATAATTGCTTTGGTTTTTTTGCTAACTTTGGCTTCAATATCTGAAACATTTACATTAAATGTTTGTAAGTCACTATCAAGTAAAACAGGTTTTATACCTTTATTAACCAAAACTTGGGCACAAGATATAATGGTAAAGGATGGCATAATAACTTCATCGCCTTTTTGTAAATTTAAAACCGATACAGCAATATCTAAAGCTGCTGTACCGCTAGTACAAGCAGTAGCATAATTTCTACCAACAAAATTTGCCATTTCATTTTCAAAGCGTTTAACAAATGGACCTTCGGAGCTTATCCAATTTGTATCAATACATTCATTAATGTATTTTTTCTCATTACCATTCAATAAAGGTTCATTGACAGGAATCATTTATTCACTACCCCTCATTCGCAAGTCTTTTACATCGACAGTCTCAAATCGAGTTTTATCCTGATCACCCGCATAAGGCCCCTGCTTTACCTCAATAATTTCTGTAGGTTCCAGCATCTCAAAACCGTGCCCGCCATATGCAAGCAAAATAACATCTCCTGTTTCAAGAATAGTGCTTTCAAGATATTCCTGAGTTTCTGAATAAAAATCTACCCGCAAACGACCACTCTTAATTACTAGCACTTCTTTGGTGTATTCAACCTCTCGAACAACAGGATTATGTACATGAGGCGGTATAACATAGCCAGCTGGACGATTCATATATCCAATCTGTTGTGAATAGGTACCCGGAGTAAAGAACTCAATACCATCTTTCTTATAGGAATAGCGTATGATAAGCGCAAGTTCTTTGTCATTATTTTCGATACGTTCAATCATAATATTTGTTATACCTTTGAAAGTGTTGGTTTGATATTAAAAGGAACAGATAAAACCCCGTTAATGGCAGAAGCTAAATGAGTATCACTATATTTGAATCCGTAATTCTCACTTTCCTGACCAATGCGATCTACAAGGTAAGTAACAGCTAAGCCATGGTCATAATCAACACCAAAATACTTTAATATAGTAATTTCGGCAGTTGAAATATTATTATCCAAATATCGAGCTATCGTTTCATACCACATCGCCCCGGTCTTAGACCACTCATATTCTATCAAATAGTATAAAACATCTAATTCCTGCAGACCGAAGAAACGGACACAATCAAGATCAATAATCTTCGGCTTAAGCTCTTCATCAATAAGAATATTTCTTGAGTGGAAGTCCCCATGAGCAAATCCTATGTGATATTTACCATTCATTAAATAATCATCAATAATTAGTTGAATCTTTTGGATAACTACATCACCATAAATATTAGAAATAATTTTCAAACCAGTAATAAGCTCAATTGAATCAAGAGCGCTCAATCTCATACCTGACTTGTGACAGTCACGTATTAAGTTAAATATTTGTATAGCGGGATCAATACTACGTTGTAAATCGACCTCTTCATAACGATCTGTTGACAAATATTTAATAAATACTTTCTCTCTTATCTTATAATTAGGAAGAACATTTGATAAAGAAGGATATAAATTTAAAGTTTTTTTAAAATTCTTATATTCTAAGTCAATCGTACTTTTAGAGTTTAATAAAACCTTAAATATTCTTTTTTTATCTATAACGACAACCGAATTGAAAGCATATTTAATTGTAAATGACTTATTTAATTTTTCACGAAACATTAAATAAGGGAGCACAACCAACCAAATATATAACCTGTTAAAACATAAACAATATATACGTTGCGTCAAAAATATAACACGTTTACTCAGCTTAAGTTTTAATATGTTTTTAATAAAGTTAATATGATTCATTTACTTCACAGCATCTTGTGCAAACAACCAAAGCTTTAGTTTTCGTGGATCATTCACGAGTAAATTCTCAGTAAGTAATCGATAAGCTTCCTCTAAATCTCTGGGAATATCACTACCCCACACATTAGCTTGTACTTCACTCGTAATAATAGGGTTGTGCCAATCAAATTGTTCATTCCAAATAGCATATACTTCAAGAGCTTTATTAATTTGTTTATCTGTTAGAGCGGTTACATTATTCAAATTTAAGAGTGCTTTTTCATAATTAGCTTTCGAATCAGGTTCTATAGTAAAACCAAACTCGGAGTAAAAAGGTTTTCCTGCTAATACAACAGGTATACCAAGACAAGAATATTCTAAACCGGCTGTACCATGAACAGTAATTAGTGTGTCGGCACAAACACTTAGAGATTTCGTATTAAGATCATCGGGACATATAAAAACATTAGCAGAATTCAACTTATCAACCATCTTTTCAATAAGACCGCATTCGTCATATAATATGCTCGACGGATGTGGTTTAACAACCCAGTTCAAGTCAGTAGATCTTGAACATATTTCTAGTGTTGTAAACAACCACTGATAATAATCTGCATGGAGCATTGAAGAGCTTAAGTGTGGTGCATCTTTAAATATATGAGCTAAAACAAATGCAATTTTTTTCTCATTCCTAATACCTAATGCATGTTTTAATTCTTTTTTTGTATATACCTTGCCACGATAAGCTTTTTGTGCATCAATTTGACTGATTTTTGAATCTAACCGCTGATGTAAAGATTCTTTAGCTTCTAAACACAACCTATCTAAATCTACTTGACTATTATCAAAAACATCTAAAATAGAATTTTTTATACCATCATGATAGGTGGGCAAATTATTATTAGAGATTTCAGAGTATAAAGACATTTGTATATCTGATGTTTCAATGACTTTAATGTCGTACATTAGCGCGACCCTGCAAAGAAGGCCATATTCCGAGTATGCGGTATGAGTAGAAATATAATATGAATATGAACGTCTATAAAACAATAGTTTATATTGAAAATAAAAATATAAACTCTTTGATATACATTTCGTTACTTTACTGTCAATGCAATCAATTGTATTACTTTTTGTTTCTCTAAGAACATCATCATAAATTAAATCACCAACTTTTATTGAGTTGAATGTGATTTTTAAAATATCTTCAGGGTTCTTAAGAGATAACTTATACCAAACGGCTAAAACTCTTGAGAAAAAATAAAGAACGAAATTAACTAAAATATAATGACTTGAGAGATAAATCCATTTATGTATTCCAAATGATTGATATACATTTTTTGAGTAGTCCCATTGATGACTAAAGCCATTAAAAACAACCTCAATATCAAGACCTGTTTTTTCTTGGATAGCTCGAGCAGCAATTGCAGTCCTAACTAAGTAATTTGGTCCATATGCTGATAGATGCCCTTCAACTAAAACACCCTTTTTAGAGCAACTACATTCTGGCCAATATGGTTTGTTCACAGTAATGAAATTTGATATCGAATCAAGTAGTTCTTTTGAATGAGTTGGAGACCATAAACCTAACACATACGCCACTTCTTTTATGTAAGATAAAGCTCTAATTAAAATACTTTTCATAAATGAGATTCAATTAATTCATCATTAAAACACCCAAGCAAAACATGATCCATATACACGCCTGATATGAGTAACTTTTTCCTAAGGTTTGCTTCTTGTTTATATCCATTATTTGTAAATGCTTTTATAACACCAATATTTTCGGATATTGCACCAGCAGTTAACTTTCTTACACCAAGCACATCAAATGCATATTTTGATATAGAATAGATAGCATCTGTTGCCAGCCCCTTACCCCAGTATTCTCTATCTCCAATCATTATTCCAATATCTGCAGTACTTGTAGCAAGTCCAGCGTCATCAATATAATTAATTTTAGTTGTACCAACAAATTCATCATCTATCAAGTTGTATAATGCGAAAAAATGACAATATTTATTTTTCCATAGGCCTTCTACATATTCTCTTACTTTTTCAAACTCAATCGGCTTCAGATATTCTGCTCGACCAATATATTTCATGACTTCAATATCGTTAACCCATTCAAAATATTTTGGGTTATCCAAATGCGATGTATCAAACGGTACTGAATATGTATTCTTGCCATTAATTTTCATAAAGTAAGCCCTTTAAAATCCCATTCACTTAAATTGATATCTTCTCCAATTAAATCATTACGAGCATCCTTTAGACCATCACACATAAAATTAAATAAATGTGATGTGCTGACAGCAGAGGCATACCCTGACTTAATTCCTTCTGCAAGTTTATCATAAGTATCAGCGCCACCAGAGGCGATAATTGGTAAGTTGCATGATTTGTAAACTTCTTCAAGTGCAACAAGATCATAGCCTTGACCAGTCCCATCCATTTCTATTGAAGTCAAATATATTTCTCCAATATTTAAATTCTTAGCTTGAGTAATTGCGCCACCTAAATCTAGCCCCGTAAATTCTTTTCCATTTTCAATATAAACTTGAGTTTCATCTGCAGCCAAACGCTTAAAATCTATTGAGGCGACAATTGACTGTGAGCCATATTTATTTACAAGAAATTTAACAAGCTCAGGATCGGTCGTTAAAATAGAATTAATTACAATTTTGTCTGCACCATTAGAAAACAAAAGTTCTGCATGTTTTTTTGTTCTTACACCGCCACCTATTACAATCGGCATAAAACAATGGCTTGCAATGTTTTGAACTTTATCAATAAAGTCATCCCAATCTGCCAACTCACGACTTACATTAAGAATTATAAGTTCATCAATTGCTCTTGATATTGAGTCAAATTCATAATTTTCAATAAGCCAGTCTAGATCACCTACAGTTTGAAGATCAAAATTTCTACTTACGTTGAAGTTTCCATTTGCATATAACAATGTAAAACATAGTCTTGGTTTTGACATAGTGTTAACAGGTTTTACTGAATTTCAGAAAATTTGATAAGAGCTGAAGACCATTACTTTGGCTTTTTTCAGGGTGGAATTGCACTCCCACTATATTATTTTTTTGGACTGAAGAAACAAATTCCTGCCCATATTCAGTTGTCGATAGAACATTCTCCTCTGTATCAGAGTGAAAATGATATGTATGAACAAAGTAAAAATCTGCACCTGATTTAATGTTTGAGTAAATTGGTGATTTTTGTTCTTTTGGATAAGTTGCATTAAATCCAATATGTGGGAGCCTCACTTCATCATTAAGCTTCTCCACTTTACCAGGAATCCATCCTAGTCCTGAAATGTCAGCTGATTCTTCACTACTATTGGCAAGAAGTTGCATTCCAAGACATATCCCTAGAATACCGACGCCTCTATTAAGTACAGCATGTTCCAAGGCTTGATCCAAGTTTTTAGTTCTAATGTTTTTCATAGCAGGACCAAACGCTCCAACTCCTGGTAATATCAAACAATCTGACTGGGAAATCACATCAGGATCGGAACAAATAGAAACGTTAGCACCAACAAATTCTAACGCGTTCTTTACAGACCATATGTTCCCCATGCCATAATCAACAATGGTTACTTTCATAGAATTCATTCAGAACTACTTTTTTCGTAGAGTCATAACAATTTCAGTGCCTAACCCATTGCCTAATAATTTATTTTTTAATGAATTATCTGTATCTAGTTCAAATATATTTTTAAGTAGAATAGAGGTACTTCGAAGTGCCATTGATGGACAAGTACTTGCACCATAGGCGTACCAATTTAGTGCATCGTCTAGAAAGTCAGAGCAATGTTTAGTATCAAATATTTGAAAATCGTTTGAATTCGAAAAATAATTTTTCAACCACTTCTCCCCATAAGCCATATAATGAAAAGGTGGACATGTGGCATAAAAATCAAAACTTTTACATAGTGGTGAATCGAAATCTGGTGTGCTAAGGATAAAGAATCCACCTGGTTTTAATGCACGCCATATATTATTAAGAACATATGACAATTTATGAAATGGTACATGTTCGATGACTTCCCATGCTGAAATAAGGTCATACTTTTCTGTTCCGATTTCTTTATTTGTAAAATCAAGAGCTATAGAGTTAAGGTTGCCTTCAACTTTTGATTTTATTTCAAAATCCGAATGCGTCACATCCCATTCAGGATATTTTTCTGAAAGGTATTTACTATAGTTACCTATGCCTCCGCCTAAATCCAGAGTGGCTGCGGATTCATTAAGTAAGGGCAATATTTTAGACAGGTTACATCTGACAGAGTCATCAGTGTAAGGATTATTAGTTGATACAACGAAATCCTCCTTATCCCATTTGTCATATACTTTGTGTATATCATCTTCGTGAACACATGGTGATTGCATAACTAAGCCACATGATTCACATTCATGATACATAGGCCTTGTTATCGGCAAAAAACCACAAAAAGGTTGCGACATATCATTCACAAGAGAGTGCAGTTCTCCTCCACAATGTACGCACTCATCGTATTCGACAATTTTAACATCTTCACCAAAGCTTGCCAAAAGTGTATATATGTCATCACTTGCCAGTGTTTCCATAATGTTTTCAATAGATTTTTCATGAAGATCATTAATTCGATCTATCAAGCTTAGAAATAATTTCAGTCTTTTATATTTATAGATATTGAGTTGATTATTATATTCTCTTTGTGAATTCCATCGAAGAAGGATGCTATTCATTTCATCGAAATCAAGAGTTCCTGAAGACACATCATTAATAGCAATTAATTTTTCCACTTGAGTACCTGGAATTGCGCCATCACTAATACAACATTCTTCATTAGTTCTATTCAATGATGCTGTCATTTCCAAAACTAAGTCAACATCAGTAATAGGATTCATAATGTCAACCACTACAATATAATTATAGAGATGTTTTCCAGCTTCAGAAATCTCATGTATTTTATTATTGAGTAACGATTTATCTGCTAAATAATTTATCGATTCAGCTCCATGAAATTGAAGTCTTTTAGATATAAATTCAGAAACTCTAAAAAAAGAATCTTCAAAATCAAGCCTGGTATTATTTATAATAATAAAGCAATGTTTTAATAGTTTTTGTGAAGGCATATTTTTTAGCATACCTGAAATTTAGGAATCCATCGTCCATCTTTCTTTTCGAATAATTCCTTGTTTGCCCATTTATCAATTACAGAATCAAATAGTTCCTGGGTCATATTATAATATTCAAGATATGACTTAATATGTTGCTCTGGATATTCGCCATCGAATTTATTAACTATATTTATAGCCTGTTTGCGAGTCATAGCCCCTCTTCTAATTTCATTGCCTATTTCACTTGTCGTTCTACCAAATCCAAACTTCAAATACATTACATAGAAATAAAGATGAATTAAATCAGTATCAGTTGCAGAGAAGTTTTCTATAGCGCCTATATTTCGTTTATCTCGTTCAACTAAACCAAGTTTTTCTTTTGCAACCAAATAATGTTCATAATTTACAAAGTTTTCAAAATAAGACCAATGGCATATTTCTGGATCCACTCTCTCAACATCTTCTTTTGGAGGATATAAAAACCAATACAAACTACTTTCGCTGAAATCATTAAGATATTTAGATGGATCAACACCACTAAGATAAAGATTAATACCATCATCAATTGAGTAAGTCGGTGAGTCTTTTAATTTAGAAGAACCGCCATATTCAGTCTCCCCCTCTTCAGCATACATAACAAATGGTATATCGAAATCAACCGAAGCACGTACTATTGATGTTTGAACAGCAATCATAAAAGCATGCATTGGAATACCTTTATTTATGAAATTTTCTTTATCAATTTTTCTTTCAACAACACGATTCGGAGTAATTAGCACATGGTCATAACCTAAATCCTGAAAATTTTTCATACTTTGAGCTGCTATAGGATCTTCCATTGGAGGCCTTATAGTTACACATAAAGGAGTCATGCCAAGCTTCTCTTTTAAAACATAAGCAATGTAGGCACCATTTTTTCCACCACTATATGGCACAATGACGTCAAATCTCCCTTTATTTCTAGCTCTGTACTTATCGCACAATGCTTCTAGCTCTTTCCATCGAACTTCCCAGTTTATCTGTTTTTTTTCTTCTGCCCATTGGCATGCATTACACACACCATCTTGATTAAATTCAATACGTGGTCTTGTCTCTGGCATTAAGCATTTTTTACAATAGAGCATTTTCTAGTTTCCTGTTTTTAATAATAACTTATAATATTTTTAGATAGCATCTAGTCCGCCATCAACGATTAAAACTTGCCCAGTAACATAACTTGATGCATCAGAAGATAAATATAGCAGAGCACCAGCCATTTCATATGCCTGAGCCATACGATTCATCGGAATTCTTGAGGAGTAGCGCTTGATAAATTCATCATTTTGACCACTCTCAGTTCCACCAGGAGCCAAAGCATTCACCCTTATGTTTTTGTCACCCCAATATGCAGCAAGGTGTTTTGTTAGCCCTATTACTGCAGCTTTTGAAGCAGTATAAACTGCTGGCGTATTAATCTGCCTACCTAGATAAAATGAACCTTCATATATACTATGATCTGGAGCCATCACACCGTAAATAGAAGTGGTTTGTATAATACTTCCACCACTTCCTTGCTTTAACATTTGATTACCAACGGCTTGTGCAACCAAGAACATACCATCGATATTTACTGACATTATTGATCGCCATTGCTCTAGGCTATATTCCTCGAATGGAGCAAAAAATGCATCAAGGTCATCTGACTTACCTGCTGCATTGTTGTGTAAAATATTTATTTCACCAAATTCAGAAACAACCTGTTCAACCATAGAACAAACAGATTTAGGGTTTGATACATCACAGCCAATACCAAGAGTTTTCGAACCATATTTTGACTTCAAATCCTTTGCCAGTTTCTTAGCTGCTTTTTCATTAATATCAATTACAGCTACTGAAGCACCTGATTCTGCAAGTGCAGCACAAAAGTGGCTTCCAAGAATTCCAGCACCACCGGTAACAATTGCTGTTTTATCACTAAGATCAAATAGCTCTTTGTAAGATTTATCCTTCATAGGCTTCCCGTAAGTTTGCATATATTCTATCACGTCTATCACGGAGAGTAGGAAACTCATCACGATATTTTTTTGTATGCATTAGATCAATATCATATGCATCAAGTTCTGATGATTCGAACAAAGGTTCTAGCTGTATTCCATCTGGACCAACAACCATAGAACTTTTTTCATACTCCAAGCCATTACCATCAACACCAATACGATTAACACCAATCATAAACATCTGACTTTCAATAGCTCTTGCTATCATTAGTGAACGCCAATGTTCTATTCTTTTTGTAGGCCAATTAGCAATACAAATTGCACCAACACAATGTTCAGCCATCGCAGTATAAAGTTCAGGGAAACGGAGATCATAACAAATTGAACCACCAAACTTCATATTTGGCAGTTCCAAATATCCCAGTTTGTTACCTGCTCCAATAACTTTATCTTCCCCTGAGTAACTAAAAGGATGGATCTTAGAGTAAACTGGTTTTGCATTACCATTTGGATTTGAGTGACAAAGCACATTTTCTGGCAGGCTAGATTCATCACTAATCAGGCATAGACCAAAAACAATGTGTATACCAGTAGACCTTGATAAATCCTTAAACATCTCTATTGATTTAGAATTATCAAGTTGTTCAGCTATCTTATCTGTTTCAAGAGAATAGCCTGTCAAAGTCATCTCTGGAAAAATGACTAATTCACAACCTTGAATGACAGCATTATCAATTAATTCAACACAACGATCAAAATTAGCTTGTTTATCGAGCCAAATTTGATTAAGAGAAACTACGGCTATTTTCATTAATTAAATTTGCGAAAGACTGGTTTAACAACAGGACCTTCCAGGTATTTATCAACACCATCATCTATTGCCTTTGCATAAACTTCTAATGCCTTTCTTGCTGCATCAAACGTTAACGCTAATTCAGTTTCACCGTGTGAAAGACTTACAGCAATCCACGACATCAAAACACCATTTCGCGCCATTTCCTGGCTGAATAATGTTCGGTATTCTAATGAAATATCACCTGTTTTATTTCGTGTGGTAAAATTCATAGACACAGAAGGCCCATCTAAACTGAAATAATCCTCCACTCCACATTCCTTTGCTATAGCATGCAAGCCATCTCTTAGCTTTTCACCATAGTGCCAATGGTGTTGGCATACATCTTTTTCTTGATAAACTTTAACTGTTTCAATAAACGCACCGAGGCTAGACATTTCACCGCCATGTGTAGTCGATAGCAAAAATGTTCTTTCTGCACCTTTTTTACTGATCGAACCTACATCCATAATCTCTCGACGCCCAACTAATGCGGCAACAGAGAAACCATTCGCCATTCCTTTACCGAATGTACTCAAATCTGGCTCCACACCAAAATATGTTTGCGCACCTTGCAAATGCCACCTAAAGCCAGTGATCATTTCATCAAGAATAAATAGAGCTCCATTATTTCGACATAAACTTTGTACTCTGTGAAGAAAATTATCCTTATTCATGGGGCACAGATGACAAGGTTGCTCATATGATAATTGATGTTTACATGCTGTACCACAAGGTGTAATAGTTGTGGCGGGCTCAAGCATTACTCCAGCAATTTGATCTGGATATTTTTCAAAAAGTACTTCAAGAGTTGAAATATCTCCATAGTCAAATACTAATGTTGAATGTACATTTTCAGCGGGTATACCTTTTGTCAGTGGAGTAGTTCCAATAAACCAATCATCAAAAGAAAAAAATGGGTGTTGACGAGGAACACAGATATATCGACGTCCGGTATAAGATCTAGCTACCTTAGCTGCACCAGTTGTAACATTCGAACCATTCTTTGCAAATTTCACCATCTCTGCTGATGGAATAAGATCTACTATTAACTCTGCTGCTTCCAATTCTGTTACTGATGCTCTCGGCAAATTATTGCCTTTTAAAATTTCCTGATAGGCAGCTTCAGCTACTGAAGGATATCCATATCCAAGAGTGACAGAACGAAGTCCCATTCCATAATCAAGATAACGATTTCCATCTGGATCCCATACATATGCTCCCTCACCTCTTTCAAGTATTTGTGGAGCATTAGATGGAAATTGATCAAAGCCACGAGAATAAGTGTGCGCCCCGCCAGGTATTGCATTTAATAAACGTTTTTGATAACTCATTGTATTGTCTCACTCAACTCTTCAAGTCGATAAAGTGTTTGAAGAAGATAATAATCATTTAATAATGTATTTGGATATAAATTCTTATCGCCTTGGATAATTGCATTAACAAAATCTTTAATTTCTGCAATATAAGGTTCTTCCGGATTGATATAATCTTTTTCAACTGTACCAGTATCAAATTCAAACCGTATCCATTCGTCACTTTCAGTATTAATATAACGTACGCAATTTTCATCTGCGCTAAATACAATCTCACCTTCAGTTCCCAATATTCTTAACTCTCGTGTAGCCTTTGGTCGAGATATAACTTCAACGGTTATATTTGCTAATACTCCTTCAGGAAATCTCAACAGGCAATGATATATATCATCAATATTCGCATTCATATTGGTAAGCTTTGCTTTTGAACAAGCTAAGGCTTCTGGCTGGCCAAACACTCCACTAAGCCAAGTAAGTTCAAATGGAACAATTTCTCGACAACCTCCAGTTTCCCTACTTGAAACATAGAAATTTTCTATTTTCTCCCACGGATGCCAATCTGGTAAATATTGACCTGTCTGATAATTAATATTTAAAACTTTACCGATAACTTCAGAACACACCAGCTCTTTAACTTTCATTGGACCTGCGTTGTATTTCATAGAACAAGACGGAGCCATTAACAATGTTGTATCTTTAACAATATTATGCAACTCAAGAATTTTATCTGCTTCAACAACAGATGCTTCTATAAAACATGGAACTTTTTTTTCTAAACCAATAAATGCATATTTCATATGGAATTCAGGTGGCGTTGAAATAATAAAAACATCAGGACAAAATTCGTTAAGAGCAACATTAAAGTCTGAATAAACTTCAATATCATATTTTTCTTTTGACTCATCACGCCTGTCTTTTCTGATGTCAAAACCAGCTAATTCCACATGACCAAGGGCTTGCAAATTTCTTATCCGCCGCTTCCCCATGGAACCAAGACCAACAATTAAGAACTTCATTTTAATCCCCACTCATATTTCATTACATTTTCTACACACAGGAAGTCATAGATATCATCAATTTCATAATTTTGGTAACGCTTAATTTCATAAGCCATACATTTTTTAGTATAAAAAGTATTTTCTTCTAGTAATTTTGTTGTTTTAGCAATATATGCCACTCCATATGGAAAATAAGCGGGAGTATTATCCTGACGTCTTGTAGTTTGAGCCAGCTCTTTACAATAAGGGAAAATATCAAGCCCACTTAATTTTTTTACAATTGTTGGGTTTTCTGATATCTCACCTACACTCACTATTGAATCGTATTCATCCGTATGACCATCTAACTTTTCTAACATCAGATCAATATCTTTATCCTCACGAAGTGGAGACGTTGGTTCAAGAAGAACAACATAATCAAATAAGTTACTTTTAACATCACTATAATATTCCAGACCATGTCTAATCACATCATAAGTGGAAGCTAGATCGTCTGATAAATTTTCAGGTCTAATAAATGGAACTTCTGCTCCATAACTTTTAGCAATACTTGCAATCTCTTGGCTATCAGTTGTTACCAAAACTACGTCTATGTATTTAGAATTTTTTGCTTTCTCAATTGACCAGGCAATAAGTGGTTTTCCACAAATTTCGCGTATATTTTTTCCTGGTAAACCTTTAGATCCACCTCGCGCAGGAATAATTGAAATGATACGTTTATTATTAATCATATTAACTCTAGAACTATTTACTCGCTATCTATACTATTTGCCAGCTCATAATCATCTGGCCTACCTACATCTAGCCATGGTTCATGCATCGGATAGACTATAGTTCTTAGCTCATCTTTCTGTAAGCGATTAAAAAGTGTAGGCATATCACAGTGTGCATCATCACCAAGTCTATCCAATGCACTTGGCTCTATAACATAAACACCAGCATTTATATGCGTACGTGAAATAGGTTTCTCTTCAAAACCAACAATATCCACACCTTTTGTATTTACAACGCCAAAAGGATGTTGCCATTCATGTTGTCTAACTGCCATTGTCGCTTCTGCTTTGTAACGACAATGAAAATCAAGCATTTTACCATAACGAATATCTGTAATCACATCTCCATTCGTTACAACAAATGGAATTTTTGGTCGAGGTGTTAATAAGCTAATCGCACCTGCAGTACCCAATGGTGATTGTTCTCGTAAATATTCGATACTAACTTGCCAACGGCTGCCATCACCAAAATAATCTTCAATCATATGGCCAAGATAGTGAATAGCTAATACAAAGTGATTAAATCCTTCAGCTATCGCGCGCTCAATAATATGCTCTAACATGGGTTTACCTACAACTGGAAGCATAGGCTTAGGGCAATCATCTGTATGAGGCCTTAAGCGAGTACCTTTACCACCCGCCATAATAATCATTAAATTTGCTCTCTGACCTGGGACAATCAATTCATCCAATAAATGCAGGCCAAGAATACGTTTATTGTCATCAATAATTGGTAATTGATATATTTTGTTCATCTGCATTAATTGAAGTACAGAATCTTTTCCCATTTTAGGGGAAACCACTAGTGGATCACGTTGAATAATTTCATCAATTGGCATACTCATATCTAAACCGTGTAACAAACCACGACGAATATCACCATCAGTTAAAGTTCCAATTAATACTCCATCTTGTGAGACAACTAGAGCTATTTGTAATGCTGACTCATTCAGGTTACAAATAGCTTGTTGCATAGTAGAGTCAATAGATACAAGGGCATTTCTCCAAGTGTCAGGCATTATTCATTTAAACCCTTAATAATTATTATTATTTTCATACTGTTCCATTTAGGACGATATTTAAATCGTAAAATTGTTTTTTCACTATTGAATCTAGAGGATGGTTTTTTAAAACATTTACAATTTTTTCGGCTGCACCACCATTCCCATATGGGTTACTCACACTACTAAGAGAGGATTGAAAATCAGATGAATAAAGATATTTGATCGCATTGAGAATAGATTCTTTATTAGTGGCACAATCAATCACGCTTTCTGCCTTAAGACGACCACGTTGTCTGTCACCAACATTAATTGTACCTTTACAAAAACTTGGTACCTCGGTCAAACCACTAGATGAATTACCTACAACACCATCAACATACTTGATACAAGACAAATACCTCAAATAACCCAAAGACGTATAAACTACTGCGTTAGAATGTTTAGTAGCAAAATCTTTTATCATATCAAATAACACTCTGCTATCTGTATCAGCATTAGGCATAGTAAATATTAATCTAGTTGAATCTAAACCTGATAATGCTTGCAGCAACTCTTGCATATCTTCAGCAGAAGTTGATTTTTCTAATGTGACTGGGTGATAAGTTATCAGTAGATTTTTTTCAAAAAACTTAATCCCAAGTGATTTCTCTAAATCATTTCTGTCAAGTAAGCTCATTTTACTTATATTATCAACCCCCATCCCACCTACCTGAAAAATATTCGTAGGTTGTTCACCTAACTGAACGACACGATCATAATATTCATTTGCTCCGACAAAATGTAAATGTGACATTTTAGTTATTGAATGCCTAATTGCATCATCATAAGCTCCTTCAGTTATTTCACCTCCTGATATATGAGCTATAGGCATACGCGCCATCATAGCAGCTATAACCACCGCTAATATTTCAAATCGGTCACCTAATACTAAAATCAGATCTGGTTTTATTTTATCTATTACTTCACTAAAACTAATTAGTGCCAATCCCATAGATTTTGTCAACGCTACTGAAGTGTCGGAGCTAAGAAGTATTTCAATTTTCTGATCAATATCAAAGCCATCGCCTTCTATTTCACGGTATGTTAAATCATACTCTGGTGACATATGTGTGCCTGTTGCTATAACTTGTAACTGAAGTCCTTCATCACGTTTAATTAGCCCCATCACATTACGCAATAGACCATAGTCAGCGCGAGTACTAGAAACAACACATATTTTTCGTGTCATAATGAAATTAACTCATCTACATCAAAATCACACGTAGCCTTTTTCCCAACAACATCATCCCAGAGCATAGGACTTAAACCTGTCCCAGGTCTTTTAACTGTCATATTTTTTTCAGTAAATAGTTCACCAGTCTTTATTTTACAAGCTGCAATTAATGATTTACGAGCAACTGGTTTATTATCAATTTCACTTTCGCTCGGAAACTTCACTTGACTACCCAAAGCAACTTCTATATTTCGAATTGCTTTAATCATATTCGCCAATTCTTTTGGTTCCAGACTTGCTTTATGATCCGGCCCAGGTAGATTGCGATCAATGGTAAAATGTTTTTCTATAACAGTTGCACCAAGAGTCACTGCAGCTATTGATACTTCAATACCAGCAGTATGATCGGAATAACCAACTGCGACACCAAAAGCGTCACGAATAGAGTTCATTGCAAGTAAATTAACATCTTTCATTGGTGTAGGATATTGGGTATTACAATGTAGGATAGTAATAAGTTCGCGTTTGATACCAGATGTAATTAAGACTTCCAACGCTGCTTCAATCTCCCCTAGTGAAGCCATACCCGTAGAGAGAAAAATAGGTTTACCATACCCTCCCATCTTTCGTAGATAAGGCAAATTGGTAATTTCACCCGAAGGCACTTTATGAAAAGGCTGTCCAAGTTTTTCGATATATTCAAGACTTACCAGATCAAAAGCCGTAGAAAAGAAAATTATATCTTTTTTATCGCAGTAACTTTTTATAGCATCATACGCATCAAGAGGTAGATGTATTTTTTTTATCATTTCTAATTGCGATTCTATAGAATTTGTGTTTACTTCTTGATAACCTGCTTTTGGAGCATTTGAAGTTGCAACCAGTTCAGGGATAGCTGTTTGAAATTTAACCGCATTAGCTCCAGACGACACCGCAATATCTACAAGTTCATAAGCCAACTTTAAATCAGCATTATGATTAACGCCCACCTCTGCAATGATAAATGTTTTTGTCATATCTAAATTTACTATCGTTTTTTCTAATTAATTTCAGACACAGTTTTGTGTATCATCATATTTAGGCCTTGCTTTATATTTAGAACTGGTTCCCAGTCAAGAGAATCTCTAGCCTTTCTTGAATTTAATGAAAATCTTTTAATTGGTTTTCTCGGCAAAGATTTGATTTCATTAATTAAAATAGAGCCACACCCAGCCACTTCCACGCAAGCTTCGGCAAGCTCTTTAACTGATAACAACGTACCAGATGAAATATTAAAACTATCCCATGACTCAGTTTTAAGTATTTGTAATATTGCATTTGAAACATCGAGCGCATGTATAAAATCAATCTTATCTTCAACAGGTGGCGACAACTCAATCACCTCATCATTAATAGCCATCGTTAGAAATGAAGTAATCATTTTATCTTCCCGGAGACCTGATCCATAAATTGATGATGGCCTAACTACAGATAACTTTAATTCTTTTGAGCAAAGACTTGTTAAAACAGACTCTCCAAGCAATTTAGAAAAACCATAGTACCCCCCCAAATCATTCCAACCTCTTTCTGAGTTTTCATCATGCAGCTCATCATTTTGATTCTTATATACAATAGCACCTGACACATAAACAACAGGCACATTTCTTTCGCTTGCCCAGTACCCAAGATTCATACATGCCCTAACATTTGCATCATATATAGCACATTCATTAATAATATTCGTAGTGTGCGGTACTATCGCACCTACATGGATAACTGCCTGAACCCCGTGAAATAATAAATCAAGCTCTTCATATGATAACCAATCTGTTAAATCCCATTTTAGAATCTTATCTTTCTTTAGGTTTTTACTGGATGTGCTTATTACATAAGCTCCTTCATTCTCAAGAGCACTTCGTATATGTCTCCCCAACATTCCTGTCGCACCAGTCAAGCCAATCTTATTTAAAACCATTGTTTCACATATCCTTTGTGTACACCTGGTTTTATATCACTTGCACTTACATTATCAATAAATACTTCTTCATGATAACGCATAGCTATACCATTTTTTATAACAGGCTCTGGTATTTCTTCACCATAATAAAAGGAGCGTAATGTCATTTCTGGCTCATTAAATCCAAAGTGTGCTCGCACTGCAGTTGTTCCAGAAAATCGTGAATTAATTTCAAACGGAATTGGTCCACTTTCTGCCATCATAAGTTGCACATTAAGAGAGCCCATAAAGTCCATTTTATTACCTATCTGTAATAACAACTCATTCAAATAATTAAAGGCAGCTACTTCTACGTGCCAGGATGTACCACCTTTCACAGTTCTACGTGCAGTAAACGGACCTAAAACATTTCCATTTACATCTTTAAAAACACTACAAGTATATTCTGTATGTAATTCGGAGGTAGGTATATCTATTACTCGTTGCAACATAGGAGTTGGTGTTGATGCAAAACAATCCATTAACATCTGTCTATCATTAATAATATGGACATTGCGAGATGAAGTACCACTGCGTGCCTTTAACACTACTGGGTAACCCATTTCTTCAGCTATTTTTACTGCCTCATCTTGGTTAGATGGTAAGGCTGCTTCTGCATATGGCAGTCCTTCTTCACGAAGAAACTCTGCTGTTAACCATTTGTCATCAGCTATATTTATCGTTTCTTCAGGCGCCGCAATTATCAAAACACCAGTAAGTTCTTCTAATTTTTTCTTATTTTTAGAAAAGAAAAGTAAATCGAACTCAGATCCTATCATTACAACATCTATTCTATTTTTTTCTATAGCAAAAACAATCTCATTTAATGATCCTTCATCTTCAACGGGCGGTAAAATAATTGCTTCATCCGTTCTATAAAGCGCTGAATTCATACAAGTTATATCTGAACTGATAATAGTTACTGGAAGGTTAGATACTCGTAAAGCCTTAATGATACCTTGGCCAACTCCGCTACCTGCTCCTGTTACTAATACTCGGCAATTTTTATGCATTTCTTACCTCACGTTCAAGCAACCGAACGATTTCACCAACCTCATTTAATGTATGAGCATTTGAACCAAACGTTACAAGCGCATCATATTCTTGACACCATTGTAAAAATTTTAGAGGATCTGGGTGATAGTGAGAATTAATCTCGATAGCTACTCTATACTGTGCTGCTCTTGCAATTAATTCACGAATCATGTCATCAGGTGGAACCTGTTTAAATCGTCTGTAACTCATACCAAACATATGCCCCAAAATATCAACATTAGGATTTTCAAGGGCTGCCCACGATAACTTAAATTCAATTTCAACGGCTTCATCAGGATTTGTTTCATCAAATTGCATAGTTTTTCCATTACTATCAATAAATCTATGCACGCTCGCCATTACAAAATCGCATAAGTCACTGATAGCTGGAACCGTGTCAATTTCTCCATCAATAGTTTCTACTTTAACTTCTGTCCCCACATAGGCTTTACATCTTTCGGTAGGTAACAAACGAACCTCTTCAGCAAATTTTGAGAACCAATCTGTACTCGTTTTGCGGCTATGTTCGCTATATAAAACAGTCGTAAGATTATTCTCAATAGCACTATTGTAAACCTCGACCACAGAAGACTCACCATCAGTCCAAGATGTATGAAGATGTGAATCTATCCGAGGCAGTTTTGAGAATTCAATTAAATTTGCATTGAATATTAATCCAGGCCTTTCTTCAAAGTTCTTTAATTTTTCTATCATATATTTCTCAAAATTAAAATTATCTTTTACCTATTAAAGATTTCTAGTTATTCTTATCAATAACCTTTCAAAATAAATTCGTGCTGCTCGGTATATTAATGAGCCTAGATTGCAACGATTCAGCAATGTGCAGTTCCATTTTCTAAGGTGAGCCCCAATCGTTGGACAGAAAACAGGTAAAAATAAGACAATTTTCCATACGGTTTGAGGGTGATTTTTTACAAAAAAATATAATAGCGGTAGCGCTGTTTTTTGTCAAGAGTTT
>Ga0233435_1001819_pt1 | contig 19534 bp, 15 predicted proteins | sample SI_122_August201_3_FD_182735 | JGI IMG/M metagenome (GOLD analysis project Ga0233435, IMG submission 182735) | Seawater microbial communities from Saanich Inlet, British Columbia, Canada - SI_122_August2016_135_MG | ecosystem: Environmental > Aquatic > Marine > Inlet | place: Canada: British...
ATGTTATTTTACTATTATTTAAGCTATAATAGATTTTTAACTGTGCTTTAAATTTGATATTTTCTTATTTTTAGATAATATTTTGGCATTAAAAAATATCATTAAGCCTTAACTTAATGGTATTGGCCAGAGGGGGGAAAACTCCCCCCTTAGATTCTATAGTCTATATATAATATTTATGGTAAATAGGGATTGTTTCTCTTAAAATTTGAATTATTAATTTTTAAGATTATTATTAATATAACTAGTTTAATAATGAAATAGTTAATCGAACAACTAAACTATCCCCTATCTTCGCTTTAAATACAAAAAAAGAACTTCAATTAAATTGAAATTCTTCTTCAAATCTTAAATGGCAGACCGTAAAGCCCTTAGAACGAACCAATCTCACTACTTACCTTGATAATCATATCAAAGAAAATATTTCAGATTTCACAAAACAATTAGAAAAATGGTATAAATTATTTGAATATAGCTTTAATAGAGAATTGTTTAGTTTTAGTTAATACCTCGTAAGGAATCTAACAAGTAATAAGCATAAAGTCAGATAGCTACAAATTGTAGTCATCTGACTTTATTTTAATAAATATAAGTATTAATCATTTAATAACCTTAAATCATTTTCTAATTCATCTAAACTTTTCATCTTTTCATTTTTTCTGTTATTTTCTTTAAGTTTTAGGTACTCAATTTCAGATTTTTCTAGTGCTAACTTATGAGAAACTTTTCAATAATGTGTTAAAATGTCTTTTCAATTCATTTTTAAGATCAAGTCTAATCTTTTAATCCAATCATTCATCTTCATAATTTGTTTAGATTCTGCCATAGTTTCAGCAAAAGCTAGAAATTGTTCAACTAATAATCATAAAGTTTTCATTTCTTTTTCGTTCAAATAATTTTTAGCAATAATTACATCTCTCTTTGTAATTTGTTTACTATCTTCTTTATCAAATGATTGCATTCAAAGTAAAGGTTTTAATATATCTATTCTATCATAAACAAGTTCTGCAGCTGTTTTTTGACTAATTGCCCAAAGTAACTTATTTTGAACTGTTTTAAAAAATAATATTGTTTTATCGTCTTTTGCATCATAATCTATACTTGTAGTATAAATATCTTTTATTTTTTGATAAAATAATCTTTCTGAAAGCCTAATTTGTCTTAATTTATCTTGAAGTTTGTCAAAATATTCAGTTATTTTTCATGATTTTAATTTTTCTTCGTTTAGAGAAAACCCCTGAGTAAGATATTCTTTTAATCTTGCCGTTGCCCAAATTCTAAATTGTGCTCATTGCTTTGATTTTACTCTGTATCAAACTGCAAGTATTAAGTCTAGATTATAATAATTTGTTGGCTTAATAGATCAATTGTGAGTTTTTTGCACAATTGTATTTTCTTCAAATAATTCTTCTTCTAAATATATATTTCAGATATGTTTTGTTATTGTACTTCTATCTTTTCAAAACAATTCTCAAATCTGAGTTTGAGTCATCCAAAAAGTATCATTTTCCGCCAAAATATCAACTGAAATATTTCAATTATCTCACTCATAAATTATCATACTATTATTTTGTAATTCTTTTTTCATAGTTAGCTTAAATTATTTAATATATTCTATATTTTTTAAATTCTAATATCAGATTCAATAAACTTTATTAATTGATTATTTTTTAACAAATCAAAATTCTTTCATTTTCTTTTCAAAATATGGAGAATCTAATTCCTCCATTGCTCTTCTGAAGTATTTTAAAGATTTATTTTTCGTATCTCATGAATATGGAATATAACCATCTCTTGATAAATCTAAAAAATCCAAAGAGTTTTTATTTATTTCTTGATAATCTAAATCCTTTTTTTGTAATAAAAAATAAAATTCTACTAAAATAGGCCAATAATATTTATATCTTTCCATAATCTTTTTTGTCATTTTTCTTCAATATCAAGGTTCTGCATTAATTGTAGTTCTAAATTTTAACTCTGACAATATATTTATCGACTCCATTCTAAAATTTCAATAATCATGAGTTAAGTATCCTAATATAAAAGCAAGAGTTGGTTTAAATATTTGTCTAAAAAAGTCCTTATCTTCACAACAAAGGGTTAATTTTATAACTCTCATAGCATTATATTTAGAAATATTTGTATTTTTTTTATCATCTAAAAAGTCAGTACATGCAATATATATAAAACTTGCATCTATTAGGTTTAATTCGAAACTATACCTTCATCAATTTTCTTTATAAAAATTATTAAGTAAGGCAGTGAAATCTTTCATTGGTAAATTAAAATAATTTACTATATCTTTTAAATCTTTTTTCATATTATTTATTTTAAAATACTACTTGGTGATTTTCATCATAGTTTTTTATGTGGGAAATTATTCCATGCATTTGTTGCTATATCTAAAAGACTATTATCAATATCTACTCATTTTTCAGAACATTTAGTTATAAAAAACGAAAATAGATCCATATGTCATTTTATAACATGAGTAGAAGAACCATATACAAGTTCTTTTATTTCTTCAACTGAAAAATCTAAGTCATATTTTTCAATTAAATCACTTAATAATTTTTCTGTTTCTTTTAGTGAGTACGTTTTCATCTTTTTTGTTTAGTTAATCAATTATTTTTTTTATTTCTTCAAAAAGATTTTTAAAATTTTTAAAATCATCATCATTATTATTTTCATTACAAACAAAATTACAAAATTCAGGTTTCCTTAATTTTCTTTTTCTTGAAATTATATTTCAATCTTTAAGTGTTTCTAAAATAGAAAAAACTTTTTCTTCATCATTAAATAACTCTTCATCAAATAAATTCTCAATTCAATTTTGTAATTCTTCAATATTATTATTTGTATTTTGTTTAAAAATATATGGAATTAAAGAATCAGTTTTTAAATTTTCGCATATATTAAATTCTTTATTTGCATCACAATCAAAAATAAAAAAAATTTTATATCTTGAAAAATTAGCATCACTAAACCTTTGAAATATTTTTTTAATATCATCTTTTCCTCATAAACTTTCAATTTCAATATCTAAATTTGAATCAAAAATTTCCTTAGCTTTTTTTATATAATCAGTATTATTTCATTCAGTATAAATTATAGGTTTTTCAATTTTATTTATTTTTTCTTGAAATTCTTTCTTCTTTTCTTCCATTTTTATATATAATTTTTCTAAATCTTGATTTAACTGAAAAACTCACAACTCTTCATTTAGTCTATCATAATTATTATAAAATTCTTTTCATTCAAATTTAAATTGTCAATTTGTTTCTTTTATAATTTTTGAAATTCTTGAACTTTCTATTTTTTCATCTTTCCAAACTCTATAGGTTGAAATTTTTTCTCATTCTATAGATAAAAAATTAAAAGAATGAGTAGTTAAAAAAATTTGAGCATTTGTAGTGAAATTATTTTTAAACTTATTTGCTAATAATTGAGCATTTTTATATTCATAAGAATTTTCAGGTTCTTCAAAACCCCAAATAAAATATTTTTTAGGTTTTTCACCTTTTTTTATTTTTGATGGTTTTATTTTAAGTTCCTTTTGTGCAATGAAATCCAATATTTCTGGTATTAATTTTGCTTGAATTCAATCTCAACGATATTGTAAATTAACACTTCAAGTAGACACATTTAGTGTTTTAAATAATTCAATCAAATCTGGTAATTCAAAAACAGATAAAAAATTAGCACTTTTAATATTTACAGATTTTTTAAATTCATCCATTAATATTTTTGTACTTTCTTGTATAGAAACCTGAAATAATGATTTATTTTTATTTAAATCTGAATTTTCCTCTTTTAATAAGGTTTGTTGTAATTCTCCATAAAGATGTGAAAAATAATTTTTATCTTTAATAGCTGGTATGTAATGATATTGAATAGATTCTAAAAATAAAAATAATTGACGAGATAAACTAGCTTGGGCATGTTGTTTTAACTTTACTAGTTCTTTTGTTTCATATATTTTTGGCCATTCTAAATCTTTTAATACTATATCTTTCCATCTTTTTTCTTTTTCTTTTTTAAACTCTGTTTCAATTCATGAAACCTGATTATAATTACTATATTCAGATGTTTTTTTCCATTTTCTAGAAACCCAAAATTTTTCAGGCAATCTTACATAATCATTTTTTAAATTTTTATCTTTATTATTTTTATTTAAAAAAACTATTTTAATAGTAATCATTTCTTCTTTTATATCCTTTTTATCACTATTTTCTCTTTTAAAAAAGTCATTTTTAAAATCTAAAAAATCATCTAAATTTGTTTTTTTATTAAAAAACAAATTTAGTGCTCTCAATATATTGGATTTTCAAGAATCATTTGCCCCAGAAAAAATATTTAAATCTTTTATTTTTGAAATTAGTGTTTTTTCTTTAACCCTATTTCAAAATGATCTAAATGATTTTATTTCTATCTGTTCAATGATTTTCATAAATTATTTTTAATTCTAAACTCCCATGACAACTTCCCTCTCCTACGTTCTCAACCCATATAATTAAAAACCCTTAGCATAATTTTACTCTAAACGTTAAAAACTCTCTCAATCTCCTCCATAATCCTAACAGTTTCATTTAAACTAACTATCATCTTCCCATAATGAATTATATCTTCATATCCTAAATTACTTAATTTTCTATCTTTTAACCATTTTTGAGCTGGTTGATAACCTCAAATATAGAAATCCCAAACTTTTCCAGGTACTCATTCAAAATATTGTTCATCATTTATAAATACTTTTTCATCATCATATTTTATTTTCTCTACTAGATTATCTCAATCTATAGAATATTTTGTAATAAAATTCTTTGGTATTAAATTTTCATTTTCAAGTAAGTGATAACTTCTTAACTCTCTTCATAATTTTACCATTTTAAAGAAAGTTTCTTTATTTACATTAAAAGGTACTTTTGGAAAGTCTATTTTTAAAAATTCTTTATATGTTTCTCTATAAGATTTAGAGTGTAGTACTGAATAAATATAATCAAATAAATCTTCTGGACAAAAATAATCTCATTTTATATCACTATAATTATCATCTACTGAATAAACAAAAGACATTCAAAGTTTTTTTTCTATTTTCAAGATAATTTCTCAATCTAAATTTGGTACTTTTTCAATTTTTTCTTCTCAAAGTAAATCATCTTTATTTTTTTGATATAAATAAAGTGGAAAAATATTTCACGCTCAATTAGTTCATCACGTTCAAGTAAGATTTGCTTCACATACAAACTTATTACATAATACATGTCTAAAATTTCAAGAAGTTTGCCTTGGAACTATTAAAGATAAATTTTCTTTATTAAAGATATTCTCAACCAATAAGGTTCTTGTTCTATCAATAACTAATTTACTAAAAAATGTCCACTTGTTATCAAAAGGTCTAAATCAACAAGGAACTATAAATTCTTCTAATGATTCAATATTTAAAAGATTCTTTTGTGTGTTAATTATTGACCATTCTTTTGTAGCTTTTAATCAAAAATATTTAGATATTTCTTCTTCTGTTCATTCAAAATGGATAAATTCATCTACTCTCTTTTTAATTTCATTATAACTATCTCATATAATGAAGTTATCTCTATGAGTTTGAAATCAAAGAACATTTTTAGAAAATAATTCACTAACTGAAAATCATTTTTCATATTCTAATTGTTCTGAAAAATCTTTTTCAACAAAAAAGTAATATGGTTCTACTGGATTTAATTTATTCCATTTAGTACTCTCAATAGAACTATTTAATAAATTTTCATATTTTTCTTGCCTTTTACCATAACTATCATAATGATAAACTGTTGCAAGTTTTCATTTTTTCTTTTTTCAAGTTTTAATTCAAAAAATAATATTTACTCAAACCATTATATCAAATACATTTTGATCAGTAGTTCATTCTGGAGTTTTTTCTTTTTTTAAACTATTTCAATGTAAATCATAAATATATATTGTATCAAAAGTTTTTAATAATTTCCATCTCATACCTCTAAATGTAGTATTATCTAGATATGCATTATTAGAAATATATGCTAAAACTCATTCTCAATTTTTTTCTATATATTGTTCTCAATATATGCTAAAACTCATTCTCAATTTTTTTCTATATATTGTTCTCAATATTTAATAAATTTAACATAATCATCATTTAACCATTTAGGGTTTCTTTCTTTTAATTTTTCTTTTCATCCAGGTTCTTTTTTATAATCCTCAATTAAATTTTGAATCCAATCAGAATTATTCATTGATGATCAACTATAAGGAGGATTTCAAACAATAGTCATTATAGGCATATTTTTCTTGATATAACTAGCTTCGTTTGATTCTTGAGATAACCAGTTAGCAAAAAGAGTTCAAGCATCTTCGTGGTGTTCTTCTAGTGAATTCGTAAGATAAATTCAAAGTCTTTGTTGATTTTCATTTTTGTAACCTGTTTCTTGTAAAGTTAAATCAAGTTTTAAATGAGCCATAGCATAACTTGCCATCATTATTTCAAAACCATGAAATCTTGGAAGTAGATTATCATCTACATAACTTTTCCAAATACCATCCATTCACTCAAATCTTGTTTCATGAATATATTTAACTATCTCATTCAAAAAAGTACCTGTACCAGTTGCTGGGTCAAGTATTTGTACTTTATGTACTTCTTTTTTGGTTTTTTGAACTTTTCAATATTTTATATTTTGACTATCAACTTCTATTTCTATTTTTGAAGTATCTGCTATTCAATCTGACAAATTAAATTCTGTTTTTAATAAATAATCTACTCATCTAATAATAAAATCAACAACTGGAGCAGGAGTGTAATAAACTCATTTTGATTTTCTAAGTTTTTTATCATAACTAGCTAGGAAATCTTCATAAAAATGAATTATTGGATCATTTCTTGCTGTAGTTTTACCATATCAATCTAAAAGTTTTTTAACATCACAAGCTAGAAATATTTCGATTAGATCATCTACAATCCATTCTATTCTTTCATCTAAATCATCTCTTAAAGATTGAAAAAATCTTTTTAAAAAAGGATTAGACTTTGGTAAAAGCCTTGCCGCTTCATCTCTATCAAAATTTTCTAATGTTGGGTCATGAAGTCTTGCTGTAAAAAGTCAGTAAGTAATAGTTTGAGCATAAATATCTGCAAAACTCTCTTCATTTAAGTCGTGAACTAATATGTTCTTAAAAACATCAAATTGATTATGTATTTCTGTTTTAACATCTTTATTATTCATAAGAGCCATATATATAACCCTCTTAATCATTCTAGCTTTTCAAGCCATTATTTCTGATAATTTCTTTGAAGAAGTTATCGTTTGAGTTTTAAAGGTCAAAAAATTAACTAAAAGCATTTCTAGTTTTTCAAATTGTTCTTGTTTTACTATTATTTGATTATTTTGAAGTTCTGCAATTATAACAGTTTCAACTAATTCTGCATTTCTATAAAATCTAAATTCTAAATTATCAGTATGTATAAAATTATATCAAAGTTCTCAATTAAAATATTTATTAATTTGAGCTTGATTTTTCTTATCATTTAAAATATTAGGAGTTATGTCTTTTGCTTCAATATAACCTCTAGGAATATTTTTTTTATCCGTAATAATAAAATCAGGTGCTCAACATTTTTCACGAGCTGGCTCATTAGTAGCAAGAATATTAGAATTTATATTTTCTAATAATTCTTTCATTGCAGGTCTATAACTATGTTCTCTAGCTCTTCAAGTTTTATGTTCTGCAATTATTCTTTCTAAGTATTTTTGAATGTAATTCATAATTTATGTTTTATAAATATTTAATTCAATATACTCGTTTCTCTATAAAAGTCCAGTCTAAAAGACTCTTTTCGTCCCATTGGGAATTTTTTAATCAGATAATAGCTTAATTTTTGTTTTATTAATCATACTTTTAGCTAATATTTTCTTAAAATAAGTAGATTTAAATCTAAATCAATGAGCTTGTCTTTTTAAATTTTTACAAATAAGATTATATCCCTCTGTATATGCATTAGTAAACTTAAAATCATCAGTTGAATGTTCACAAAATCATTTAATTCAATCATACCAATTAGTTAAAGTTCTTCAAAATTGTTTTAATCTATGATGTTCTGATTTTTTACAATCATTTAAAATTCTATCAACTTCTTCCATATTTAAATCATCAATAGCATCCATAAAATCTTCTTTAATTGTCCGAGTTTCAGCTAAATAACCATTGTAATCAAATTCTCTAAATATTTGATTTAATCTAAGTTTTTGAAAAGGACTTAGATTTTTTTCTCTTGTTAAAAATAATTTTCTGTATCAAGTTTCTAAAAAATAATCTAAAGTAATTTCGCTATATTTAATTTTAAATCATTTTTTATTTACTAACATTTTAGGATTAATATCCTCTGATTTTAATCTTTGTAATGCTTTTTCTTTATATTTTTTCATTACATCATTTTTGTTACTATTTTTATTAATTTTAGCAATATCTCTTTTAGTTATTTTTTTAGGAATTTTTCATAATTTTATAATATCATCCGCTTTTACAAAACTCATTTTAACAAGCCAAGAATTAAGTATTCTAACTTCATCAACCATTTTGTTTGCTTCTTGAAAAAGGTGATATTTATCAACACTATGAACAGGATTTCATAAAATATCTTTTAAACTATTTTTATATCATTTATTCATATCAGTAGAAAATCATTTTACTTTTATTTGAGTTTTTAAAGGTAAACTCATAATCCAAGAATCTAAACTTTTTTTTGTTATTTTAGGTAGTACAGCTATTAATTGTTTAGTTTTTAATTCAGTTATGATTAAAATCATATCATGACCTGAAAAACTATGCTCATCAACTCAAATATATATTTCATCTAATTCTTCTAATATTTTTAATCAAATTTCATTTAATTTATTATGATCTATATTTTCTATTATTTTGTAAATTTTACTTGCTGAAACCTGGTTTAGTTTAGCTATTTGATTTCAACTTGTATATCAAAAACTAGCAACTACATAATTTTCAAAAGTTTTAGTATGGAATCAAATTTTAGATTCAAAATCAAATCTTTCTAAAAAATTACTTTTACAATTAGTACATCTAAAGTACTTTTTTATTGGTTTAATCTCAATTAAAGTATTATTTGATATATTTATATGTTTTAGATTTATTTTTTGTTTATATTCCTTTAAATCCTGTCTTTTAGTTGTTCTAATTCAGCATTGAGGACAAGTACAAGACTTAGATTTTCACTTAACTCAAAATATCATTTTGTCATTTATTGGATTTTCATAACTTACAATATCATATTTTTTTAAATTTATATTTAGTATTTTTCAAATTATTAGTATATTTTTCATGAGGAAAATTAGTATTAAAAAGTTTAAGCACTTTTAATTTACTACTTTTCCTCTTTTTAATCAACTAAAAAGGCTATTTCAATTCCCAATGGGACGAAAATAGCCGTCTAAAAAATCACTTATATCCTTTATATATTCAAAGTATAAAGGATATAAATCATATACTTGACAATATTAACAAAAGTATGTTAAAATAATATTATATAATAAATTTATATAATATTATGAAAATAACCACTTTTGACTTATTTTGAAACTTAAAAAGTAATAATCATGGATTTAATACATACCATGATGTTATTTTTGATTGAAAAAAAATAACTAAAAGTGAACCTATTGAATATAAAGTATCAAAATATGAATTATCAAAAATTTTAAATAACTCAGATTATAAAATATGTCATAATTTCTATTGATATGATTGATGAAAAATCCCCTCACTAATAAATCATAAAAAAGATAATATTGATACTCTACTAATAGACTGCTTAATTTCATTCAATAAAACTCATCATAATTTAAAAAAATCAATTAATAATGATCCTTTAGAAGATGCACATACAACATTTGATGTATTAGAAAAAAATATTATAAAATTTCATAACTTACCAACAAATATAAAAAATAATTTATTTTCTCTTCTTGCTGATTATGAAGAATATAATGATTTTTTTATATTTTATTCAAAAGTATCTAAATTTAAATTAGTTAAATTAAGCAATAGTAAAATTATTGAAAATATAGTAACACTACTAAAATCTAAAAATTTACTAGAAAATAAAAATATATTGTTACTTAATAAGCTTATAAGTGAAAATAATAAATTTACTAACTTATCTATTGGATATTTAATTATGTTTATATTTTCTGATACAATCAATATTCCAGAGTTTATATTTAAAAGCAATGAATGATTAATAAAAAAATTAAGAGAAATCTTAAATATATTTTATTCCAATATATCAGTAAGTTTAAATAAAAATATCATTTCATATTTAAAAGAATTTACTTTAAATGAAATTCCAAGTTTTAGATATTCTCAGTGAGATTCAGTAAAAAAATGATTAGATAATAAAGACTTTTTAACTATTTTATCAACTTGATGATGAAAATCACTTATTTACCAACTACCTGCATGGTTAGTATGAAGTAAATTAGGACATTTAACATTAGTTATAACACCATTAAAAGCACTTATTAAAGATCAAATAGATTGATTAAGAGATAGAAATTTTAACGAAGTTAATTTTTTATCATGAGATCAAAATTGAATAGAAAAAGATATCATTTATAATAAAATTAAATCTTGAGAAACTAAAATTCTTTTTATAACTCCTGAAGCTCTTAGAAGTGAAAGAAATCTACATTTATTAGAAAATAGGTATATTTCAAGAGTAGTTATTGATGAAGCTCATACTTTAATTTTATGGTGATGAGAATTTAGACCTGATTATTATTTTATAAAAACATTTATAAATGATCTAGAAAAAATAAATTTAAATAGAAAGATAAATTTAACTTTATTAACAGCAACTGCAACTGTGGATGTAGAAGAATGATTATTTAAATATTTTAATAATAGAAATATTGAGTTAATAAAAGCCAAAACTATTTTAAAAAATAATATTAAATGAAGTGTAATTAATATTGATAATAAAGAAAAGAAAATTGATTTATTAATAAACAAAATAAAAAATATTGATATACCTAATTACCCTACGATTATATTTACTTCAAGAATTAAATCAGCAATAGAAATTGAAAAACATATAAAAAGTGAATGAATACCTATTAGGTCATTTTATGCTTGAATGAAGATAAATGATAAAAAAGAGGTTCAAGAAAGTTTTATAAATTGAAACCTGAATCTTATTGTAGCTACAAAAGCTTTTTGAATGTGAATAGATAAAAAAAATGTAAGATATGTAATACATTATGATTTACCATGAAATATAGAAGATTATACACAAGAAATATGAAGAGCATGAAGAGATGGTAAATATTCTCAAAATATAATTTTTTATGATAAAAAAGAAATAGAAGAAAGAGTAAAAATATTAAATTTTAGCTGACTTAAATATTATAATGTCATAAATTTTTTAAAATATGTTAATCTAAAAAGTGATGACAAGAAAAATGTATTATCACCTAGGCAAATAGCTATACAAAGTTGAATAAAAACTAATAATAAAAATTGGGTTACAGATGTTAAAATTTTATTAAGTTTTTTAGAAAATGAAGAAATAAATTGAATTAATATATTAAATAGAAAGTATGATAATACTTATGTATTATTCAATAAAATTGAAAATAAAATAGTATTAGATTGCAATGAGTTAATAATGAAAGACAAAACATTAAGTATAGATGAGAAAACTATTGCAAAAAAAATAGTATATAAGATAATTGAAGAAAAAAAAGCTATAGATTTAAATAAACTTGAAGAAAATTTTATAGAAGATTTATGAGAAGATTTTAATTTTAGAAAAATAAATATTTATCAAATAAAAAAAATTGAAAATAAAATAAATTCACTTAAAATTTTATCAAAATCTAAAGATGATATTGAAACAGATATAATTTTAGAAGCATGAAATATTTTAAAAGATGATAAATATAGAAACAATATTTTTAGTATATTTTGAAAAAGAGTTAATAATATAGTTAATTTTAAGGAAGCAAATAGCAATGCTAGTTTTTATGATAAAATTAAAAATTATTATTTATTCAAAAACTATATAAATGAAAAAAAATGAGTAGTTTCAATAAAAGATAATAAAATATTATATGATCATTATAAAAAGAATTCAGCTATGTGAAAAATTATATTAGATTTTATTTATAATGAAGAAAAATCATACTTTGAAAAACAAACATTAAATATCAATACTTTATTATTCTTTATTCAAGAAAATCATAAAGATGACTTTACTATAAGTGAATTAAAAGAAACTCTATTCTTTTTAGATAGATTATGAATAATAAAAGTAAAAAACTGATTATTGGTATTTTTAACTAGATTTACTCTACATTTTGAAAAAACTATTTTAAATGATATAGATAAATTCAAAAAATATATATTAAAAGAAGAATTCAAAAATAATTTAATAAATAAACTTGATGAATATAAAAAAGTAAAAATTAATAAACTTTTAGCTCTTCAAAAAGTTGTTGAAATTCTTGAACATACAAATAGAGATGAATACACAAGATTAACAGAATATTATTTTAATACTCCATTAAAGATATTTGCCGAAAATCAACTAAAAGAAAAAATTATCAATTAAAATCAAGTCCAAAAAGTTAAAAAATACTATAAATTCTTTAATATTCCAAAAATCCATACTCCAAAAATTAAAGTCACTATTTTCCCTTAAAATACAAACAAATCCAATATACATAAAGACTTTATGGAGTAAAAAAGGACTTTTTACTTGCTATAATTTTTAAAATAGTTAAATTATACCTATAAGTATAGTTTAATAAAAAGTATTATGATAAAAAATTGCTTAATAAGAAAATACCCTTTGGTATATCCTGATAGTTTTGATATAAACTTTTGAAGATATTTAAGTTTTAAAGAAAAAACAAAAGAAAATACTGAAACTATTAATAAAATTGTTTATGATAGAATACTCCCTGTAAAAGATACCTGAAACACATATAGAGTTATAAATCACTGGATGAGTAAATGATTAATAGATGACAATAGAAATAGTGAAAAATGATGGAGAAAGTTCGATTTAAGAGAGATTATATGGATTAGTGTAATATCTAAACTAAGAGAGTTTGATTTTTCAATAAATAAAATTCTAGAGGTTAAAAAATATCTTTTCGAATTTGATAATATATTTGAGTTTTATTTAATGAGAGCATATTCCCAAAAAGAAGAAATAAAAGTTATTATCTTTGAAAATTGAGAAGCAAGCCTTGTATCCGAAATAGAACTTGAAATTACAAGGGATTTTATAAAAACTGAAAACTTTATACAAATAAGTTTTACAAGTTTACTAGAGCAATTATTAAAGAAAAAAATAGAAAGAAAAGATATTAATAATATATCCCTAAGTAATAGAGAATATAAACTTTTTGCTCAAATGTATGATAATGTAGATTCAGATTTTCAAATAAAAACTGAAAACTGAAGAATAAAGAAATTCAAACAAATAAAGAACAAAAAACAAAAAATTTGAGATATAAAAAATATAAATCTAAGAGAATTGGTAAAAAATAATAAAAACTCAAAGATTTGTATTTATACCAACAGTGATTGAAATATAACTGATATTGAATTAGCAAAAGAAAGTGATTAGTTTACTAATCATAATTTACAAAAGCAAAAGTCTATAATTTACTATAGATTATGCCTGCCAGATTAAGATGAAATCTCTGTGAGAATATAAAGAATTATTTAGAGAAAAATGAGTAGATATATCAGAAACTGAAATATCACAAATAATAACAAACATTGATAATATTTGAAACCTATTATTTTATAAATATTTAGAAGTAATTAATAACCATGACAAACAAGAAGAAAGCTCTGATATATTGTAGAGTCTCTACAACTAAACAATGAAGTAACTGAGATAGTTTACAAACACAAGAAAAAGCCTGTAGAAACTACTGTAAACTAAGTTGAATCAGTGTTATTTGAGTCTTTAAAGAAGAATTTACATGAAAAAGTAGTAATAGACCTATTTTTAATGAAGCTATCAATAATGCAATAGAAAACAAAGTAGATTTTTTCATTGTTTTTGATATAGATAGATTTTCAAGAGAATGATATAGTGCTTATTCAACCACTAAAAATAAATTAAATAATAACTGAATTAAACTAAAAGATAGTAAAAATATTATCTGAGATGAAAAAATAGTAATTCAAAATGATACTATAGATATGTCCCAATATAAATGGAATATGGAAAATCCAACTGAAATGTCAGAAATGGTATATTCAGCTCAAGCAAAAATAGAGTGAAATAAGATCATACAAAGAACTATACCAAAAGAAATAATACTAGAACAACAAGGTTATCAAGTAAGAGAAGCCAATTTTTGATATACTAATCAAAAAATAAAAACTGATGAATGAAAAAAGAGTATTCAGGTAAAACATCATATAGAATGAGAATGGATAATAGAAATGTTTAATCTAAAGGCTAAGTGAAAACTTAATGATGAAGAAATAGTAAAAGAGATAAGTTTAATGTGATATAAATCAAGAAGATGAAAAACTCTTATAATTAAGCAAATGCAAATTTATATAAAAAAACCTATTTATGCTTGAATAATCAAATCTAAATGGACTTGATATAAGCCTATAAAAGCTAAATATGAATGATTAGTAAGTATAGAAGTATGGAATAAAGCTAATATATGAAAATTCAAGATTGTAGAACTTGAAAATTGAGAAATACAAATACTTGATAAAAAGAATGATAAAATCGAGACTCCTATCATTCAAAGAAGAAACAGATTTAATCCTAATATGCCTTTCAGGAATTTAGTTAAATCTTCCCTATTAAAAGATCAACTTATTTCATGAAGCTATAGTAGTAATTCTAAATGACAAAAGTTTTGATATTATCATCCTATAAGAAAAAGATGAAAAACTTGAGAAAATATTAAGAAAGATGAATTTGAAAATAATATTTATAAGCTTTTTGATGATATAGAAGTAAATGAGATACTAAAAACTATATTTATTGATAGGTTTGATCATATATTTACTGAGAATAAAACTGAATTAATAAATAAAAGAAAAGTTTTTGAAGATAGATTATCAGAAATAAACAATCAAATAGCAAAACAAGAAGCAAATTTAGACTCTATTGATACAAATTTAACAAGAGTACTTAAATCCATTGAAAAGAAACTAGAAAAATTAGATTGAGAAAAAGAAAGCCTAGAGAAAAAAATAAACTCCTTTAATGAAGCTAAATTTGATAATCCTGAAAAATTTAAGAAGTTTTGTTTTAATATGCTCGAACATTTACCAAAGTTACTGAAACAAAGCCAAAACTTCGAGCAATTAGACCTAGTATTTAAGTTTGTTTTTACTGAAACACCAAGCTATGATGAAATAGTTAATCGAACAGCTAGCATGTACCCAATCTTCGCTTTAAATAGCAAAAAAGAACTCTCAAAAATTGAAAGTTCTTCCTTAAATCTTAAATGGCAGCCTCACTAGGAATCGAACCTAGCTCGCGGGATTTGGAATCCCGAATTCTAACCGATGAAATATGAGGCTATATTTCCTTCCCTATAAAGGGAAGGAGCCCATTGGGCATTTTGTTTTATACTGTAAATCTATAAAAAGATTCAATAGCATCTTCTCCGATAAAAGCTTTAACTTTTACATTTGGATCAATAACGAAAGGTTGTTCTAATAAAGAAATTTCAGATTTGAATTTCCCCATTTTACCACCAATAATTTTAAGTAAAATATCATCAGATTTATTACCCATTTTTGGATCATTTTTCATTATTTCTAATTGAAGAGCTTGTTCTTTTTCTACAACTTCATCTGAAATATCATCTGTAGATAAATATTCTGGATTACTTGCCGTAACATGCATAGAAACTTGTTTAGCTTTTTCTTCATCAGTTCCGGCTTTAGCCATAACTAATGCAGCTACTTTACCATTTGAATGAACATAAGAAGCAGCAAGACCACCTTCTATAATTCTATATTCATTAATTTGTAAATTTTCACCTAACTCTAAAGCATAATTTTTATTAATTAAATCTTGAGCATCAGCTTTTGAAGCTTCACCATTTTCAGATAAATATTCACAAATAGTTTGAAGCATTGCTTTAAATTTATCAGAATTTGCTAAGAAATCAGTTTCACAAGCAATAGATAATATAGAAGCTTTACCTCATTCAGTAATAATTTTTATTCCACCTTCTGAAGTCTCTCTATCAGCTTTTTTAGCAGCTTTTGCTAAACCTTTTTTTCTAAGTTCTTCAATTGCTTTATCCATATCACCATCAGTTTCATTTAATGCTTTTTTACATTCCATCATACCGATACCTGTTCTTTCTCTAAGTTCTTTAACTTGTGCAGCAGTAATTGCCATAATTTTTTTATAGTTAAAATTTAAAATAATAATTATTTTTCTTTATTATTACTATTTCCCATATTTTCTTTTAGTTTTTCATCGAATTCATCTATATATTCTATATCTACATCTTCTCATGAATACACTTTATATCAAAAAAATCCTGTGATTCATATATAAACTAAAAATAAAAGTCATGAAATAGGAATCATTAAAATTCATACAACAATAAATCTAATCAAAACAAATGCAAAAAGTAAATAACTTCAATACTTTATATGCTTCATTAAATCTTTTGATTTTTTTTGTTCTGTAAAAAACAAAACAATAGAAACAAAAGGAATATAACATAATGCATTTTTAAAATTATCACTATTTGATTTATTATTATTTTCCATAATTAAAAAGATTAAGAAATAATTTAAACAATAGTATAATTACTATTGCTTAAATTAAAAATTATTTTTCTTCTTTTTTTATTTCTTCTTTGATTGGCGCTTCTTTTTTAACTGGTGCTTTTTTTTCTTCTACTTTAGGAGCAGCTTTTTTAACTACTATTTTTTTCTCTCAACTTACTTTTTTAGCATCCATTTTTTTAATTCTTCAACCAGCAGCTGGAGCATTGATTTTTACTCATGATAATTGAGTTTTTATAGATTCAGCTATAAATTCTGTAGATTTTACAGAGTTTGTATTAGCAGGAATTAAGTTATCAACAATAGTATCATCACCATTAGTATTCATAATAGCAAATGATTTTAATTTTAATGAATTTGCTTCTTTTACAGCTTGTTTTTCATAAACACCATCAACTACAAAAATAACATCTGGCACTCTTTTCATTTCTTTTAATCATTTAAAAGCTCTATCTAATTTTTCTAATTCAAGAATTTTAGATGCAGCTTCTTTCTTAGTTAATACATCAAAAGCTCCACTTTCAGAATCTTTTAATAATTTTAAGTAAGTTGCTATTCTTTTTTTGATTGTTTTAAAATTTGTTAATAATCATGGAACCCATTTTTCAGAAACATAATAGTGTCCAGTTTCTTTTGCTAAGTCTATATATGCATCTCTTGATTGTAATTTAGTAGCTACAAATAGAATTTTTTTACCATCTGCATGTAATTGTTTTAATTCATTTTTAACTTCTTCTATTTTTTTAGCAGTTTCTAATAAATTTATAACATGTATTCCATTTACTGATCCATATATATAATCTTTCATTCTAGGATTCCAATAGTTTGTTTTATTACCAATGTGTAATAAATTTTCAAACATAGTATTTAATATTTTTTTATCCATTTTTCTATAATTAATTTAAATAAGCAAAGCTACAATGTAGCCTTTAAATAATATTTTTGTTCCGATTATAATAAAGGATTCCCAAAAATATCTAATTCACTATTATTTAGTTTCTTCTTTTTTTGCAGCTGGTGCTTTTTTAGCAGGAGCTTCTTTTTTTGCTTTTGGGGCTGCTTTTTTAGCTGGAGCCTTTTTAGCTGGTGCTTTTTTTGTTTCAGCTACTTCTGCATCTATTTTATCTTCTTCTGTTTTTGTTGGAGCTTTAGTTGGTGCTTTTTTAGCTGGAGCTTTTTTTGCTTCTCATTTAGGTGCTTCTTGTAAAGCTTTTAAAGATAAACCAATTCTTTTTTTATTAGGTTCAAAGTTAATAATTTTAGCAGTAACTTCTTCACCAACTTTTACATGTTCTCTGATATCTTTAACTACTCCATGAGAGATTTCAGATAAGTGTATTAAACCTTGTATTCCTCATTCAAGATCCATGAATGCACCAAATTTAGAAATTCTAGAGATTGGAGCAGTGATTGAATCATTAAGTTTGTATTTTTTAGCAAGTACATCCCAAGGGTTATCTTTAAGTCTTTTAATTGATAATGAGATTTTTTCACTTTCTAGACCTATTACTTTTACTTTTACTGTCATTCATACTTTAGCAAATTTTGAAGGATCTGTTACATGTCCCCAATCTATTTCAGAAACGTGAACTAATCATTCTAATCCATCAAATGTAACGAATAAACCGTATGATAATATACCACTTACAACTCATTCTACAATTGCTCATTCTTTTAAAGCACTTAATGCTTTAGTTCTATTTTCTTCTATTGCAGCTTTTTCAGAGAATATAATTTTTTTACCATTTTCATCAACATTTATTACTCTTACTTTAAATGGTTGTCCTACTAATCAATTTAGATGATCAAGTATTTTTTGTGGTTCTGCTCATTCAACTCTTGGGTAATGTATAGGTGTTAATTGAGATACAGGTATAAAACCTTTTAATCAATCAATATCAACAAGTAAACCTCATTTGTTTGCTTCTGTTGGTTTAACAGTAATAATTTCAGATTTTTCATTATATCTAGCAAGGTTTGATAGATTTTTAATTTGGTTAGCTCTTTTTAATGAAAGGATTAATAATCCTCTTTCTATAGAGTCACCTAAAACCATAATATCTATTGATTGTCCAGCTTTTAATTCTGATAAATCTATAGTGTTACCTACTTCTTTAGATACAACTAAACCTGTAAATTGGTTATTTACGTTTACTAGTATATTTTTCTTTTCTATTTTTATAATAGTTCAAGAAATTACTTCTCCTTGTTTAGGATATTTTATCTCAGGAGAATCTTTAAATAACTCTTCAAATAGAGTTAAATCTTTATTTGTCATAGTGATACAAAATTTAAAAAATAAAATAGGTTTAAGAATATTTACAATAATAAGGCTTTAAATCAAACCTTGGTATTCTTAAAAATTAAGTAGTAAAAATTTTTGATTTTTGAAAGAAAAATTTCCACTATGTAATCTTTAAAAAATGGGGTGCCCGAAGGGGTTCGAACCCTCGACCTCCAGAGTCACAACCTGGCATTCTAACCAACTGAACTACGGGCACCATAAATATACTTTTTTATAAAAGTAGTAGGATTATATGAAAAAAGGGTTGTTTGTCAAAAAAAAATATCGTAATCCCTCACTATACCTGCAAAAAAAGACCATTTTTGGTCTTTTTTTTACTATTCAGGATCAATTCATAACAAACTAGCATCTCTGATAATTTTATAATTTGAGAAGAATTCATAATGAGATTTC